>Ga0316603_10000065_pt1 | contig 98575 bp, 90 predicted proteins | sample OWC_soil_day10_n_FD_207649 | JGI IMG/M metagenome (GOLD analysis project Ga0316603, IMG submission 207649) | Wetland soil microbial communities from Old Woman Creek delta, Ohio, United States - OWC_soil_day10_noCT | ecosystem: Environmental > Terrestrial > Soil > Wetlands | place: USA: Ohio...
GCCTTAATGCAGCTTGTGACCACAAGCCCAACCACGTTTGGCGCAGTGGCGTGTAGGCTAATTTGGCAAAGCCAAGTTAAGCGAATAACGTGAGCCTGCCATAACCAAAGTAGGACATCAGCAAACTCCTCCCACCATACAAATTAGGGGTATTTTGCGGGTTATTATTAACCATGATGTAAAAACAAAACATAGTCTTAAAAATCGGAAAAATTTCAATAAAAATATTGAATCATAAAAGCGCATCATATACACTTTGATTGCTATTTACTGTAGCAAATAGCCTGTTGTTGTACATTGAGTTTTTTGAACCGCGCGTAAGCGTCTTTTAAGGAGTATTTCATGCAACATAGATTCACAGTATTTTCATTGTCGTTCATGGTGATGTTATTGGGCAGTCAAATGGCTATTGCCAAAGGTACAGATACTGACGGCGATGGTAAATTTAGCAAGGCAGAAATCAGCGAACAGCGTCAAGTACAGTTGAATAAGAAATTTGCTAAATTTGATACCAATCAAGACGGTCAACTCACGATGGACGAGATTAATGGTAAGCGCGGGGGCGTTGCCAAAAAAGCTGATACCAACAAAGATGGCGTGATTACCAAGGATGAAGCGCGAGCACATTTGTTAGTCAATGTTGACAAATACTTACAGAAAAAAGATACCAATGGCGATGGCTTTGTTGATAAAGACGAGCGTAAACGCAAGGTCAGTAGTGTTTCTAACGTTGGTCAGAAAGCGAAAAGGGCTAAAACCCATAAGGCAAAAACACTTCAATAGGTTTTGTTATTTTTAGTGGTTTAGATCTCATCTGACGGATGCCCAGTTAAATTCGCCAACTGTCGGCAATGAGGTCTAAATTATTACAATTTAACGGTATCAGACCGCATTTATTTTTATAGAATGCAAAACGCCTGATGCAGTGCATCAGGCGTCTGTTTATCTCTTTAATTCGACTCAAGTTCAGCCTTAAAATAGTCAACCTATTTTAGGACGGGACAGTCACTCGGTTGAATTATTTCTTGAACGAATCTTGCAATTGCTTCAAGTGGTCACGTTTTGCTATTTCCAAAACTTGAGGTTTGACTGCTTCAAATGCGGGGACATTTTGCGGTGCGCGCGGTGCTTCAACCAGTTGAATCACATGGTAACCAAACTGAGTTTTGACAGGGGCGTCGGTGATTTGCTTGGCTTGCAGTTTGGCTGCGGCTTCTTTGAACTCGGGAACCCAAGAGTCCAACGGCATCCAACCCAAATCACCACCTTTAACCGCCGATGCTGTGTCCTTAGATAATTTTGCTAAAGTTTCAAACCTCTCACCTGCTTTTAATTTGGTAATAATTTCTTTAGCTTTATCTTCATCATCCACTAAAATATGGCGCAAATGATATTCTTGTCCTTTACTCACTTGCTCGTTATAAATCTTTTTCAATTCTTCATCAGAAGGCTTGAAGGTCGCCATTTGCACCTCTAAGTATTTAGATGCCAAAGCCTGTTCTGCACCAATTGCGGCTAAAATTTTCACCTCATCTTGTTTATCCATTCCCTCTTTACGGGCGGCATCCGCCAACGCTTCTTGCTGTGCCAACTGTTCACGAATGCGCTTTTTCATCTCATCGTTGACAGGTTGTTCAGGCGTTTCTGCACTGATTTGTTTCACGATGGCATCTAATTTTTGATCCAATGTGAATTTTGTCGCATCTTTATTACATGCGCCCAAACTCAACGCTGCCAACGACATTATTACCAATAAATTGTTCTTATTCATCACTACCACATCCTTCGATTAAAATTATCAAAAAATCATTACACCACCCGCGCATCAATGCGCACAGCATGAATCTGATCAGGCATTAAATCCAACATGGTATTATAAATCAGTCGATGCCTTTGAACTGCATTTATACTTGAAAATTGTGCAGAAACGATGCGGATAAATAGATGCTGAGCACCACCCAGAGCGCCTGCATGACCGATGTGCTGCTCGCTTTCGTTGCGCACCTCTAAAAACGTTGGCGAAAAAACCTCTGTCAAACGCTGAGATACAATCTGCTCGACGGAGTGCATCATTGTTCATCCTTGGGCAAGTAACGGTTGACCCAAACGCCCTGCCCAATCACAAACGCCACCGTCAGTCCAAATGCCCAGAAAGTTTTGAAATTCACCCACACATCGTAGTTGTAATAAGTGAAAACCCACCAATTCAGACATCCCAAGCCGATAAAAAAGCCACCCCACAGCCAAGCCATTTTGCGCCAAATCGGTTCAGGCAAAATCAGTTCATTGCCCATCAACAGTTGCAACATGTTTTTGCCAAAGCCCAACTGACCGATTAAAATCGCCGCGCCCATACACCATTCTAAAATCGAAAACTTCCACTGAAAAAATTTAGGATTATTGAAAAAAATCCCCATGCCACCAAATACAAAGACCGATACCAAGCCAAACCAATGCATTGGTTTCAGTGGGATTTTGGCCAATTTCATCCATACCATCTGTATTGCCGTTGCCGCGATTGCGATTTTCACCGCAAACAGCATGTCATTGCTCCATTTGTACGCCACAAAAAAAGCAATTACCGCCAAAAAATCAATCAAAATTTTCATCGTCCATCATCTCGCGTTATCACAAAGAGGGGCATTGTACCTGTTTTGCAAAACAATGAGTCACCTATGAGCATATTGGTCAGGGCAATCATCCTTGCCAAACCAAATCACGAAAAGTGCTATCAAAACAATAGAGCCGCCACGTTTACATCAGTCTGGTAATAAAGTACAATTAACGTTTTGCAAAATCCTAAATTGTATTTTGCAGTTGCGAGGGTGGCGAAATTGGTAGACGCACCAGGTTTAGGTCCTGGCGCCTTAAACGGGTGTAGGGGTTCGAGTCCCCTCCTTCGCACCAGATTTCTGAGAGATTGGTTTATTAAATCAATTTCGCATTTTTTAATCGCTTCAATCCATATCAATTTCAGCACACATAAAGTGATTGAATGTATTGAGGCAACAACCACGAAAAGGTTCATATGACCACCGAAACAAACAACGAAATCATCGAGCAAGCGGTTCAAACCGAAGCACCCGCAGCCAAACCAACGATGACCGAATCACTCACACGCACCTTTGACTTCACTGTGGGTACCGCGCAAGTCGATGCGGCGGCAGACAAACGTTTGAAACAAATGGCTAAAACCGTGAAAGTTGCGGGTTTCCGTCCAGGTCACGTACCCATGGCGCGCGTCAAACAAATGTATGGTCAACAAGCCAAATGGGAAGCCTTGAACGACCAAGTGGGTGAAGAATTTGCCAAACAAGCAGTTGAGCAAAAATTCCAAATCGTCGGTGCACCCAATATCGAACCGATTGACGGTCAAGATTCTGAAACGCAATTGGCATTTAGAGCCACGTTTGAAGTCTATCCTGAAGTGCCTGAAGTGAAATTGGCTGACTTGGAAATCGAGCAAGCGCAATGCACCGTGACCGAAGCCGATGTGACGCGCACCATTGATGTATTGCGTCAACAGCGTGTGCAATACGTTGCCGCAGACAAAGCCGCCGAAAACGGCGACCAAGTGACCGTGGATTTCCTGGGTAAATTGGACGATGTGGCATTTGATGGCGGCACGGCAAAAGACTATGTGCTGGTCTTGGGTCAAGGTCGTATGTTGCCTGAGTTTGAAACTGCCATCCTTGGTTTGAAAGCCACTGAAACGCGCACTTTTGATTTGCCGTTCCCTGATGAATACCACAGCAAGGATTTGGCGGGGAAAACTGCGCAGTTCACAGTGACGGTCAACGCGGTCGCAGCACCACAGTTGCCTGAACTGAACGCTGAATTTGCCAAATCATTGGGCGTGAAGGACGGCGATGTGGAAAAAATGCAAGCCGACATCAAATTAAACTTGGAACGCGAAATTGCCAATCGCGCCAAAGGCATCACGAAAAATAACGTGATGGACGCATTGGTTAAATCAGCACAATTTGACGTGCCCACCACGATGGTGAATGAAGACATCGTGCATTTGCAAGCCAACGCACGCGAAGATTTGCGCGCTCGTGGTATTCCTGTCGATGACAAAATGGTCTTGCCCGCAGATATTTTCACTGACCGCGCAACCCGTCGTGTGCGTTTGGGTTTATTGATTGCCGATATTGTGAAGAAAAATGAATTGCACGCCACACCTGAGCAAGTGCAAGCGCATGTTGAATCCATCGCCGCTGCTTATGAAGACCCACAAGGTTTCATCAAATGGTATATGACCGACAAAGAGCGCAAAGCGCAAATCGAAGCCATCACGATGGAAGACAATGTGGTCGCTTGGGCACTCAAAGGTGCGAAAGTGTCCAGTAAAGAAGTGGCTTTTGAAGAATTGATGAATCCACAGCAGTAATTGGACATTCAATATTGAGCAAAAAAGCGATGCGAAAGTGTCGCTTTTTTATCGCCCATGCACAGCATTGATGCGCATACTTAAGGAAATACGGAAAAACCCTTGTGTTTAAAACGTGATGACCTAAATTACGTTATCATGTCGGCAATTTCATATTATTTAAAACAAATAAAGAGGACACCCTTATGATATACGATCAGTACGAGCCCCAGAACTTGGGACTGATTCCCATGGTGGTTGAGCAAACCAGCCGTGGCGAACGCTCTTTTGACATTTATTCACGTTTGCTCAAAGAACGCATTATTTTCTTGGTCGGCCCTGTGAATGACCAAAGCGCGAATTTGGTCGTGGCACAAATGTTGTTTTTGGAATCCCAAGACCCTGAAAAAGACATTCATTTTTACATCAATTCACCAGGTGGTTCAGTCTCCGCTGGCATGAGTGTGTACGACACCATGCAGTTCATTAAACCTGATGTTTCGACCATGTGCATCGGCATGGCGGCGAGCATGGGCGCGATTTTGCTCACCGCTGGTGCGAAAGGCAAACGTTACGCTTTGCCACATTCGCGCGTGATGATTCACCAACCTTTGGGCGGTATGCAAGGTCAAGCCTCCGACATTGAAATTCACGCGCGTGAGATTTTAAAAATCAAAGACCGTTTGAATCAAATCATCCATGAGCGCACGGGTCAGCCGTTGGAAAAAGTGGTTAATGACACCGACCGCGATAATTATTTGTCCGCTGAAGAATCGGTGCAATATGGTTTGATTGACCAAGTGCTGACCACACGCGCGGCATTGTAAGGAGTTTCGCATGAGCAAAGAACAAGACAAAGACCAGTTGACATGCTCCTTTTGTGGCAAACACAAAAATGAAGTGAACAAACTCATCGAAGGTTTAGACGGTTACATTTGTGACGAATGTATTGAGACTTGCGGTCATATCCTCAAGTTAGAAGACAAAGCCCCTGAAGTCGCAAACGCGCAAAACGAATTGCCCACGCCACAGGAAATTCTTGATCATTTGAATGACTATGTGATTGGCCAAAACACCGCGAAAAAAGTGCTCTCAGTCGCTGTGTACAACCACTACAAACGTCTGCGTCATGCCAAAGAAAAAGTGCGCAACGATGTTGAACTGTCTAAAAGCAATATTCTACTCATCGGACCTACGGGTTCGGGTAAAACCTTGCTTGCGCAGACTTTGGCGCGCATGCTCAACGTACCGTTTGTAATGGCGGATGCCACCACCTTGACTGAAGCGGGCTATGTCGGCGAGGATGTGGAAAACATCATACAAAAACTCTTGCAAGCCTGTCACTACGATGTCGAAAAAGCCCAGCGCGGGATTATCTACATCGACGAGATTGATAAAATCACGCGCAAGAGTGAGAACCCCTCCATCACCCGTGATGTTTCGGGCGAGGGTGTGCAGCAAGCATTGCTTAAGCTCATTGAAGGTACAGTCGCTTCCATTCCACCGCAAGGCGGACGCAAGCACCCCAATCAAGAGTTTATTCAGGTCGATACCACCAATATTTTGTTTATTTGTGGTGGTGCGTTTGACGGCTTGGAAAAAGTCATTTCAGGGCGTACCGAAAAAGGCAGCATTGGCTTTAACGCCGATGTGCGCAAAATCGAAGAGCATTCGATGGGTGAATTGCTCACTGAGTTAGAGACCGAAGACTTGATTAAATTCGGCTTGATTCCAGAATTGATTGGTCGTTTGCCCGTGTGGGCGTGTTTGGACAACTTAGACAAAGCCGCTTTGATGAAAATTTTGGTTGAGCCGAAAAATGCCATCGTCAAGCAGTACACAGCACTACTCGATATGGAACACGTCGAACTCGAGTTTTCTGAAGATGCTTTGCTGGCGATTGCCGATAAAGCCATGCAACGCAAAACAGGTGCACGCGGTTTGCGCTCGATTGTTGAGGAAACCTTATTGGATGTGATGTTTGACTTGCCCTCCCAACCAGACATCGCCAAAGTCATTGTGCATGCCAATTGCGTGACCGAGAAAGCACAACCTGAGTTGATTAAGGGCAAACGCCAAGCAAAGGCAAAAGCACCGTCGCACATCCACTCGTTGGCTTCATAAACCCACCAAATCATCGGAACAAGAGACGCATGAGGCGTCCCTTGTCTGATTCTGAGTTTGTATACAGTGTGACGATTCCATATGATACAAATCAATTCAATGGCGTTTAAAGCAACCCGCCGTGTGATCATTGATTATGCCCACCGCCTGCATGTATGCGTAGCAAGTGGTCGCGCCCATGAATTTAAAACCGCGCTTTTTTAAATCTTTCGCCAACGCGTCCGATTGCGCTGTACGCGTGGGGTAGTCGCTCAATTGCTCAAACGCGTTGTTGATGGTTTGGTGATGGACAAAGCCCCAGACATAGGCATCAAAAGAACCGAACTCTCTTTGAATGTCTAAAAAGCATTGTGCGTTGTGCACTGTGGCTGCGATTTTTAGACGGTGGCGCACAATCCCTGCATCTTGCATCAGTGCATCAATTTTGGCTTCGTCGTATTTGGCAATGATGTTTGGGTCAAAACCATCAAAGGCACGACGGTAGTGCTCGCGCTTTTTGAGTATGGTGTACCAACTCAGTCCTGCCTGTGCCGATTCTAAAACGATGAATTCAAACAACACGCGATCGTCGTGAACCGCTTGCCCCCATTCGTTATCGTGGTAAGCGACATAATCGGGTTTGCTTAAATCCACCCAACCACAGCGACAGGGTTCAGTGCTGGCGATGTTTGTTTTGGCAACCATTACAAAGCCTCGTTGGCAAAGTCCGCCAAACGTGAACGCTCACCGCGCATCAAGGTGATGTGTGCGCCGTGCGCCCAGTTTTTAAAATGCTCAACCACATACGCCAAGCCCGACGAGCCTTCGGTCAAGTACGGCGTGTCAATCTGCGCGAGGTTACCCATGCACACGACTTTGGTGCCTGGCCCCGCGCGGGTGATGAGGGTTTTCATTTGTTTGGGTGTGAGGTTTTGTGCTTCGTCAATGATGAGCAGTTTGTTGACAAAGGTGCGACCACGCATGAAACTCATCGCTTTGATTTTCACTTTGTTTTTAATCAATTCGCCTGTGGCAGCGCGTTGCCACTCGCCCACATTGGCATCGCCTTTGATGAGAATCTCAAGGTTGTCTTGCAATGCGCCCATCCACGGTGTCATTTTTTCCTCTTCAGTACCTGGTAAAAAACCGATGTCCTCGCCCACGGCAATCGTGGCACGGGTGATGATGACCTCGGCAAAACGCCCCATTTCCAAGGTTTGTTGCAATGCCGCAGCGATGGTGAGTAGGGTTTTACCCGTACCCGCAGGACCGAGCAGGGTGACAAAATCAATGTCGGTGTCCATCAATACATTGAGTGCGAAATTCTGCTCGCGGTTGCGCGCACCGATGCCCCAAATACCGTGTTTGGGATTGCTGTAGTCAATCAATGAACGCAAGGTGGCGGTGCGATTGTCTAAATTGATATCAATCACTTGCCCGTGAAACGCCAGTGCGTCTGGGTGGTCAAAATACACGTATTGATTGAGCACCATTTGCATGGGCAGTGTGCCCTGAACTCGGTAATAGGTGTGCACGCCCTCCTGCCACGATTCTAAATTGGTGCTGTGGGTTTCCCAAAAATCCACAGGCAGGGCGAGTTGTCCACTGTACAGCACATCGGTGTCTTCGATGACTTGGTCATTGAAATAGTCCTCGGCATTCAGTCCCAAGGCGCGTGCTTTGATGCGCATATTGATGTCTTTGGACACCAACACCACGCTGTGGTTTGGTTGTTGGTTTTGCAAGGCGTGCACCACGCCGAGAATTTGATTGTCCGCTTTCCCCACGGGCAGGGTCTTGGGTAATTGGTCAGCGAACGATTGCGTTTGGACAAACAGTTTGCCCAGCGCTTTGACATCGTTTTTTTGGCTGAGCGGCACGCCTGTTTCCAAACCATTTGGATGATGGGCGATGAGTTGATCCAAAGTGCGTGAAGCCGTGCGGCCATTGCGCGCTGTTTCGGTCATGCCTTTTTTATGGTCATCCAATTCTTCTAATACGATGAGGGGCAAAAAAACATCGTGCTCCTCAAAGCGAAACAAACTCGATGGGTCGTGCAGCAATACATTGGTGTCAAGTACAAATAATTTGCGCTCGTTTGAACCGGGTTTGGTTTTCGCGCTGTGGTGAGAAGAGCGGGGTTTGGCTGCCTGTGTGCTCGGCTGCGAATTGGTTTTTTGAGGTGCGGTGGTGTGTGTCGGTGCAACAGACGCAGCAGCAGGTGTGGTATGCGTGCGTGTGGCTGAACTGCGTGTATGTGGTTGGGTGGGGCGTTGGCTTTGTGTGGTTTGTTTGGGCTCGGCTGCTTTTGATGCGGCGGGGTTGTCGAGGTTGGCCAGTAAACTGCCTTTTTGAGTTGGTGCTTTGGGTAGTGGCATGGATTGTCCTTTAGAAAGGTATCGCTAAGGATTGAATGATGTGGGTTTTTACAATGATTTGGATAAAGTTTGAACGGCTGCCAACACTTCAGATACGTGGTTATCGACTTTGACCTTGCGCCATTCGTGGACGAGTTCGCCTTGGGTATTGATGACAAAGGTGCTGCGCTCGATGCCGCGCACCTGTTTGCCATACATCATTTTTTGTTTGATGACATCGAATTGTTGACAGAGCAACTCATCCGCATCGCTGATGAGTTCAAACGGCAATTCAAGATTGGCTTTGAATTTATCGTGGGATTTGAGTGAATCGCGCGAAATACCAAAAATCACAGTATTGGCTTTTTCAAACTCAGCGTAGGCATCGCGAAAGCCCATCGACTCGGTGGTGCAACCTGGTGTGCTGTCTTTGGGGTAAAAATACAGTACCACGTTTTGACCGCGAAAATCAGAAAGTTTAAAACTTTGATACGCGCCCGTTGTCGCGCTGGTCATGGATAATTCAATGTCTGTGATGAGGGTCATGGTTGTGTCCTTGGGTTGGAGGTGGTGTGGGTTTTTTAGTCATTCGTGAGCAAAATGATGGCCAATACTTTGCGCCCCTCATTCATTAAAACATTGTAAGTGCGCGCCGCTGCTTGAGAGTTCATGCATTCCACGCCGATGTTGGCTTGGTACAGGCTCGCCAATTGCGCGGGCGGTGCGAAGCGGTGGGTTGCACCTGTGCCAATCAACAGTACTTCAGGCGCGGTCGCAATGACTTTCCCCCAAATAGTTTCGTCCAAATCACTGAGCGCGCGTGCGTCCAAAACCTCAATCTGTGTCGGGCTGATGAGTACGCTGTGTGCGTAATCCTGACGATTGATTTGGATAATGTCATTCGTACACGCGGTGACGGTATTTAAATCGGCACTGCTTTCAAGTTGAAAACTCATAATGCTCCCTGCATGTTTTCAGAAAATAATTTCGAAATAAAATTTAATTCAGAAATAAATTATAAAAACTTAATAAAAATAGCGTCATTTGTGGAAAAATGCTTTTTTCACGTGTATAATGTTGGACAGAAAAATACCTGTCTAAATCCCATGGATGATTCACTGGGTTCCTTTGGGCATTTTAGCAGGTTTAACCTCAATTTTATATTTCAATCACCACTTTACGAGAAACCCATGCGTCCCATCGTTCAATCCCACAAATTAGACAACGTTTGCTACGACATCCGTGGCCCCATCATGCAACGCGCGGCGCAGATGGAAGCCGAAGGCCAGCGTATTATCAAGTTGAATATCGGTAATTTGGCCGCGTTTGACTTTGCTGTACCTGAGGAAATGGAGCAGGATTTGGCGCGCAATATTGGACAAATGGGCGGCTACACCGATTCCAAAGGGATTTTTTCTGCGCGCAAAGCCATCATGCATTATGCACAACAAAAAAATATCAAAGGCGTCACTTTAGACGATATTATTGTCGGCAATGGCGCGTCCGAATTGATTGGTTTTGCCATGCAAGGTCTGCTCAACCCTGGTGATGAAGTGCTCGTACCGTCGCCCGATTATCCCTTATGGACGGCGGCAACCAGTTTGGCGAGCGGCACACCCGTACACTATTTGTGTGATGAAGCCGATGATTGGAACCCATCGATTACCGACATCCGTGCAAAAATCACCGATAAAACCAAAGCCATCGTGGTGATTAATCCCAACAACCCAACGGGCGCATTGTATTCGAACGAAGTTTTATTGGACATCATCCAAGTCGCGCGTGAGTTTGGCTTGGTGGTGATGGCGGATGAAATTTACGATAAGGTTTTATACGATGGCAACAAACACACCTCGATTGCCTCATTGGCAGACGATGTGTTTTTCATCACCATGAATGGTTTGTCGAAAAACTACCGTGCTTGCGGCTATCGTGCAGGCTGGATGATTTTATCGGGTGCGAAAGAAGCGGCGGCAGATTATATTGAAGGCTTGGTGTTGCTCGCATCCATGCGTTTATGCGCCAATGCGCCAGGTCAACACGCGATTCAAACCGCATTGGGTGGTTATCAAAGCATTGATGATTTGATTGCCGAAGGTGGACGTTTGCGCCGTCAACGCGATTTAGCGTATGACATGCTCACCGCCATCCCAGGTGTGACCTGCGTGAAACCCAAGGCGGCGATGTATCTATTTCCAAAATTAGACCCCGTGATGTATCCCATCAAGGATGATCAAGATTTTGTGTTGGAATTTTTGGAACGTGAAAAAGTCTTGGTGGTGCAGGGAACTGGTTTTAACTGGAAAGACACCGACCATTTGCGTTTCGTATTTTTGCCACACGAGGAACAATTGCGCGATGCGATTGAACGCTTTGCGCGTTACTTGGCGTTTTATCGTGAGCGCGCGCAGGCTGCGGCGTGATACCACTGGTTTCTTAGGTAAGACCCTGTGAATATTCACGGGGTTTTTTGTATTTAGAGCAAAAATTTACAACATTTTTACATCGCTATGGGCATACTGGTCACGTAAATAACCGTGGAGCAATGCCATGAATATTCAAAAAACATCCATAAAATCCTTTCAATACCTGCCGTGGCTATTGACGGTTGGGGTGTGTGCACTGACGATTTTTGCGAGTTTGCCGATGTTGCGTTGGGTTGAGCCGACCAATATTGCGATGTTGTTTTTATTGGTGGTGCTCGGCGTGAGCTTTTGGTGGGGGCGCGGTGCAGGGGTGCTCAGTGCTTTTTTAATGGTGGCGGGGTTTGACTTCTTTTTTGTTGAGCCGCACTTGAGTTTTGCAGTGAGCGATGCACAGTATTTAATCACCTTTGCGGTGATGTTGGTGGTGGCGATTTTTATCAGTAACTTGGTCAGTCAATTGCGCCGCAAACAAATGGTGACCGAGCAACAAGCCAGCCAAACCGCTGCTTTGTACTCATTTTCAAAAGACTTGATGCGTGCTTTGAACCTCAATGAGGTCGCTCAAATTACCACAGGTTTTGTTCGCCAGCATTTGGGATTTTCAACCTGTGTTTTGAGTGCTTCACCCAATGAGCCGACACGATTGGTGGCGGTGAATTCAGAGATTCCCTTGAAAATGGTCGAAACCATTGCCGCCGAGAGTTTGTATCAGCAAAACACGACACACAATGACGCGCACACTGATGAGCACACTGAGGGGTATTTTGAGGATGAGGGACAAAGTTCCATGTATGTGTTGTTGCAGGGCTCGACCCGCGCACGCGGTGTATTGTTGGTGCATGCGATGGGGCACAAATTTCAGGTGATGCGCGATGCGCGCCCGATTTTGGATGCGGTGGCATCGATGGTGGCAATTGCGATTGAGCGTTTGCATTATATTGAGGTCGCCAATCAGCACCAATGGCAGATGGAATCAGAGCGTTTGCGCGGCTCGATTTTAGCGGCACTCTCGCACGATATTCGCACGCCATTGACCGCAATGTATGGCGTGGCAGATGGTTTGCATTGGTTAGAACCCAAACCTGCCGCACAGGTGTTGGACGCGGCGGATAAGTTGTGTGAGCAAACCTTACAATTGAATCGAATGGTGGGCAATTTGTTGGATTTCTCGAAACTACACGCAGGGCAAGTGCGCTTACAACGGGAATGGGTGCCTTTGGACGAAGTCATTGGCAGCAGTCTGCGCGCCTTGGTACAACCTTTGCACGATGTGCGCGTGGATGTGAATGTGCCTGCGAGTTTGTCTGAACTATTGCTTTACCTTGATCCTGTGTTGTTTGAGCGTGTGCTCGCCAATTTATTGGACAACGCGATTAAATACAACGCATCGACATTAAAAGAAAAAATCATTGCAATTGATGCGCAGGTTCAACAGAGCGGTACAGAACGCGACTGTGTGATTCGCGTCATCAACCCTGCACAGCATTTGAGTGAACGACAAATTTCCGAAATGTTCACGCTGTTTGAACGCTTGGGTATTGAGCGCACAGAGTTGGGCACGGGTTTGGGTTTGTCGATTTGCCGCACGATTGTGACTGCGCATGAGGGGCAGATTTGGGCGGAAAACACGCAAATGAATGGGCAAGATGCGCTTGCCGTGTGCGTGCGTTTGCCCGTCGGTACACCACCCGAATGGCATGAGGAGTCTGCATCATGATAGATAGTCACATTGAAGTCGTGCGGATTTTGGTGGTCGAGGACCAGGCAGACATCGCGCAATTCATCCAAAAAGCCTTGCAACACGCAGGTTGGCAAGTTGACGTGGCGCACAGCATTGCTCAGGCGCAGATTGAACTCAGAAATCAACCCGTTCAAATGATTTTATTGGATTTGGGTTTGCCCGATGGCGATGGTTTGGATTTGATTGCCAATATTCGCTCATGGAACCAAACGCCGATTGTTGTGTTGTCAGCGCGCGACCAAGAGTCTGATAAAATCAAAGCCTTAGACGCAGGTGCGGATGATTATTTAACCAAACCATTTTCCATCAATGAGCTACTCGCACGGGTGCGCACGCAGTTGCGCCGTTGGGCGCAGATAGACAAAGGAGAGAACGCACCTGTGGTGCAGTTTGGTTCTGTGGTTTTGGATCGACAACAACAGCGCATCACACGCGATGGTGTCGTCGTTCATTTAACCCAGATTGAGTATCAACTGCTGTGTCATTTGGTTGCGCACGCAGGGCAGGTGTTGACCCATCAGCAGTTACTCAAGCACATTTGGGGGCAGTCGTATGCGGAAAACGCGCATTATTTGCGCATTTATATGAGCCATTTGCGCAAAAAATTGGAGCGCAATCCCACGCAACCCGAACATTTTTTGACCGAAACAGGTGTGGGCTATCGCTTTGTTTTGGGGCAAGAATAACCGTTTTTATTTAGGAGAACAGCAGTGTCATCACATCAAAAATCAAGTCAAGCCGCTTTGGCTTTGGCTGCATTGGGCGTGGTTTACGGCGATATTGGGACGAGTCCCTTGTATGCGTTTAAGGAGGCTTTTGCGCATGGTATGGAGGCAAATCAAACCAATGTGCTTGCCAGTATTTCAGCTTTTTTTTGGGCGATTTTGCTCATTGCCGCACTGAAATATGTATGGTTTATTTTGAAATTCGACAATCAAGGTGAGGGCGGCGTACTCGCATTGATGGCTCGAGCCAAAGAGTCTGCAGAGCATCAACACCGTGGTTTAACTGTGGTCATGGCTTTGGGGATTTTTGCAGCAGGTTTATTTTATGCCGACTCGTTTATCACACCTGCGATTTCGGTGCTCTCTGCGGTAGAGGGTTTGAGTATTGTGTCGAAAAGTTTTGAGCATTATGTTGTTCCAATAACCGTAGCGATTATCATTGGTTTGTTTGCTATTCAACGTTATGGCACACAAAAAATTGGGGGGTTGCTGTTTGGACCGGTGATGATTGTTTGGTTCGCCACTTTAGGTGGCTTGGGTATAATGAGCATCGCTCAAAATCCAGAGATATTGCAGGCAATCAATCCCTACTACGCCGTGCATTTCGCCATCACGCACCCTGGGTTGGCATTTATTTTGCTCTCGGCGGTGTTTTTGGCATTGACTGGGGGCGAGGCTTTGTTTGCAGATATGGGGCACTTTGGCGCAAAGCCAATACGCATGGCATGGTACGGCGTGGTTTGGCCAGGATTGGTGCTCAATTACTTTGGTCAAGGGGCTTTGGTTTTGCGCCATCCTGCTGCGGTGGAAAACCCATTCTATTTCCTTGCGCCTGAATGGGGTCTGGTGTTTTTGGTGGTTTTGGCGACTTTTGCCACGGTGATTGCGTCGCAAGCGACGATTGCGGGCGCGTACTCGATGACTTTGCAAGCGGCGCGTTTGAATCTACTCCCACGAGTGAGTGTGATGCACACCTCGGATACCGAACAAGGGCAAATTTATATGCCATTTGTCAATGGCTTGATGCTCATCGGCGTGCTGTTGCTTGTGGTCGGGTTTGGATCGTCCAGCGCGCTGGCTGCAGCGTATGGCTTGGCAGTATCGGGGACAATGCTGATTACCACAGGCATGGTGCTGTATCTATTGCACACTACGAAATCCAAAGCGCGTGGCGCAATGCTCATCGTATTCGCTTTGTTTGCGGTATTAGAGATAGGATTCGTCGCCTCCAACATCAGTAAATTGGCGCACGGCGGTTGGTTGCCATTGTCATTGGGAATATTGTTCTTCATTATTTTGCATACTTGGCAGCGTGGGCAAGCGTATTTAGCCAAAGAGCGCACGGACAACAGTTTACCGATGAAAACATTTTTAAAAATGCCGATGGACAGCGTGGCGCAGGTCGAAGGCACAGCGGTGTATTTGACTTCAGATTTGAGTGTCGTGCCCAGTGCACTGATGCACAACCTCAAACACTACAAGGTGCTGCACGCAACCAATGTGTTTTTAGTCGTAAAAAGCCTGAATGTGCCGTATGTTCAGCCCTCTGAGCGTGTGCGCGTACAGATGGTGGCGGATAAAATGTACACTGTGGAAATGGCGTTTGGCTTTCGTGAGCAGCCTTTGGTGGTTCCCGTATTGCAAGGCATACAACATGATGGCTTGAGTTTTGATGAAATGAGCACCACATATTTCACATCCAATTCTAAATTGGTCGATGGTGTCGGACGCTTCAATCGTTGGCAGTTTGGGGTATTCAACACCATGTACAAGCAGGCTGCCAGTGCCAATGATTATTTTGGTTTGCCACCGAATCGCACGGTGCAACTGGGCGCACAAGTGGCATTGTAGAAAAAAGGTATTAAAAAAAGCCCGTGTCGTGGATGCGCACGGGCTTTTTTGTGTCGTCGCATTATTTCACATTATTTGCGCTTAGCGACAATCGTGCCTGATGTCCCAGTCAACGTCAACGTGCCTGTCGAATCGATGGCCCACATTTGGGTGTTCGCCAATTGTTTCAAAAAGCGTTGCTCTTGGCTCATCACGGCGGGCTCACACGCCATTTTGGTGACAGCACCTTGTTTGATGATCAACATGGCTCCTGTGCTCACATAGCCTGAGATGTAGGTGTTGCAAGACGTGTGTCCTGTCAATTGCATCGTGGTGCCGAAGTTTAAACTGGGGCGGATGGGGGTATTCACAGCAACGCCGTTGATGCTTTGAACCTGCCACTCGTAGCCTTGTAAGCCCGACACTGCGCCTGTAGTGCCTGTCATTGGTAAACCTGCGCACGCACCGAGCACACCCGCTACTGCGACTGCACTGACGATAGATTGAATGCTTCGTGTCATCATAAACTCCTTTAGAAATGAAAGACCACCCTATGGTAGCGGATGTTGCATCGTTGTGCTTGAAATTACGGTTTTTTTGTTGCATGATGTGACGCTATCGTCCGTCAATATTTTGGAGCGTTTTATGAAACACGGTTTCGCTTATTTGAGCCAAAATCGATTTTTAAGTATCCCTGCCACGATTAATGCCAGCGAACGTCCATTTGGCATCGCAGGGATTCCCTACGATGGCGCGGTGACCAACCGCCCTGGCGCGCGCTTTGCGCCCTCGGCAATTCGTACAGCCAGTCAAATGCTGTGTGATGGCATCCACCCATTTTTCAATGTCTCGCCTTTTGAGTATGTGCATGATTGGGGTGATATTCCCACACCGAATACCGATTTGAGCACGATGCGTGCGGAGTTGACCAAGCATGTCCCTGATTTGCTCGGGCAACACCACATGGTGTGGTTGGGCGGTGATCATTCGGTGACGCTGGGCTTGTTGCGGGCGTATCGCGCGCATTTTGGCATGCCTTTGGCGGTGTTGCATTTTGATGCGCACTGTGACACGTGGACAGATCACTTCGGCGAACCTTCTGGGCATGGTACTTGGGTGTACGAAGCGATTCAAGAGGGCCTGGTGGACGCGAGCAGTTTCGTGCAAGTCGGTATCCGCTCGGCAGGTGATCAGGCAGCGCGTGAGTATGTCGCACAGCAAGGCGGCACGATTTTCACCGCACGCGATTTGCGCGGTTTGGTCTCTGAAACCCAACTGGCGGATGTGATTCACACCATCCGTGCGCGTTTGTCCGCCCAAGGCTTGCCCGTGTATTTGAGTTTTGATATTGATTGTCTTGACCCTGCATTCGCACCGGGGACGGGCACGCCCGAAGTGGCAGGATTGAGCACCAATCAGGTGTTTACATTATTAGAAACCACCGCAGATTTAAACTGGGTCGGTATGGATTGCGTCGAGGTCGCTCCTCCGTATGACCACGCCGAACTCACGAGCAACGCTGCCGCACAAATCGTTTGGACGTATTTGTCTGGGCAAGTGCAAAAAACCATTCAGAACGCCCTATGAGCCAAACCATCGACCGCATTCAAAACCTCATCGATGCATTGCGCGTATTGCCCAATGTCGGCAATAAATCCGCGCAACGTTTGGCGTTTACATTGTTGCAACACGAACGCGCGGGCGCGCAACATTTGGCCGAGGCGATTACCGATGCGTTGCAGCATTTGCGCCATTGTTCGCAATGCTACACGCTGTCAGATGCGGAAATGTGCACCACGTGTGCCAATCCCAAGCGTCAAGCGCAATTGCTGTGCGTGGTGCAATCACCCATGGATCAATTGTTGATTGAGCAAACCATGACCTATCAGGGCAAATACTTTGTGCTCTCAGGTCAACTCAACCCGCTCGAAGGTTTGGGGCCAACCGACATTGCGATGGACAAACTGCTCGCACGCGCTTGCGATGGCGTGGTGCAGGAGGTGATTTTGGCGACACATTTTACCAACGAGGGCGAATTGACCGCGCACTACATCGCCGAACAGTTGTTGGCACGCGGTTTGCGTGTGACCCGTTTGGCAAAAGGTGTGCCCGTCGGCAGCGAGTTGGAACAAGTGGATTTGGGCACTTTGGCACAGGCGATGACCGCGCGTCGGTGAGATGATTGGGTTTGGCGTCGCTGGCACGAATCGAACGTGCGACCCTCTCCTTAGGAGGGAGATGCTCTATCCACTGAGCTACAGCGACCTGTCAAATTTTGAGGCGCAATTATAGCACTGCGCATCATCGAAATGAACGCCTGCGGGTAACTAACGCAATTTAAGGCAATTAGTGGGTGATTGAGAACATTTGAAAAAAAATCAGGCGTATGATGAAGCCATACATCCTGCATCCCAAGGTGTTTATTCTAATACTGGAGAATATCGTGAACGAGTTGACCCGCGCAGCACTCATGCAAGTGCCCGAGGCGCTCAAGGCCGAGGCCGAACGTTTATTTCACAACAATGATTTGTTTTGGTTGTTGTACGCAGACTCAGAAGACACGAATGAACAGGTCAAACTGTATTACGCAGGTCGCGCCGTTCGCCCCTTGTTTAACTCAGGCTTGGAAGCGATTGAGTACGCGATTTCTGGTGTCAATGGCAAAGTGCATGTGGATTACACCGACGCATCGCCGCACGGCACGCGCGAACTGGGCAATCAGCGCAACTACGGTAATCATTTTAACAATACCAAATAATCGCTCACACTGCGTCACAGCACCACATCGTCTTCATCGGTCATCGCATGCGGCGTGACTGTCTGATGAATGCGCGCTTGCCAACGCATCCACGCGCGTGACACCAGTGGCAGCGCGTAGATTGGCAACTGCATTGCGCCGATGAGTGCCAAATACTGAGTACCCAAGAACGGTGCGGAGATGGTCAAGGTCAGCAACACATTGCGTCCGCCCGAAGCCACCGCCGCACTGATTCGATGCTCGATAGAACTTTTGCGATACAAATAAAAATTCAGCCAAAACAGCACCGTCACAATTGCCATTGACAATATCAATAAAGCCCAAGCGTGCATCGGCTCGGTATCAAATACCGAGCGAAATCTGCCAATTAAACCAAATGGAAAACTCATCACCAACAACATCGTGACTTTTGATAATTGTTGATGCACTTTCAATAACACCGCCTCAGCCACCCAACGGTGCACCCATGCGGACATCGCCATCGGTCCCGCGATAAAAATCAACAGGCGTTTGACATACAAAACCATGTCCAAAGACACACTGCCCGTTTGAAACAACCACAGATTGACAAACAACACAATCGGCATGATGAGTGTGCTGGCAATCGTCAATGCCATGGCGTACAAAGGCTCAAAGCCGATGGAGCGCACAATCGCGGGTGTGGCAAACAGCGAGCCTGTCGCCATAATCGCGGCGATTGCGAGCAATAAATCGCCGCGCATACCCAAGCCATAACACACGCCGATGAACAACACGGACATCCCCACGGTGTGCAGTACAGCATACCGCCAGACCGATGCTTGCATGAGTGCCTGAATCAATTGGTGCTGGTTAATCGCCATGAGCGTGAAAAACATCAAGAAAAACAACACCATCGGTAAATACGGCAGCACCAAGTTTGCCGTATGGGGAAATATAAAACCCACGATGGTCGCGAGTATCATAAAAAATGCGGAATGGTGGGAGATGAAGTTTAATAGACGCATGAGGAATTCGAAGTCGGATGGTGCTTTCAAACAAAGGTTACTGTGAAAAACGTGATGGATGGATATTGCCCATCCTGAGTGTTATTGGTGATTATCCGCTGTCACGGCAACGCGGGCGGCAAGTGCGCACATCAGCTCATAACCGATCGTACCCGATGCTTGTGCGACCTCATCAATCGGAATGTGCGTGCCCCACAATTCAACTGTTGAGCCGACGTGCGCATTCGGAACATCGGTTAAATCGACCGTGAGCATATCCATCGACACGCGCCCAACCACATGCGTGCGTACACCATCGATCGCAATCGGCGTTTGTTCGGTCGCATGACGCGGGTAGCCATCGGCATAACCACAAGCCACCACGCCGATGCGCATGGCGCGCGGGGCAACAAAGCGCGAGCCATAACCGATGGCATCGCCCGCTTGAATTTCGCGCACCGCAATGATTTGGCTGTTCAAAGTCATTGCGGGTTGTAAGCCACATTCTGCTGCGGTTGTGTCGGCAAACGGCGAACCGCCGTAAGTCATAATCCCAGGGCGCACCCAGTCAAAATGCGCGTTTGATAGGGTTAGGGTCGCGGCGGAGTTGGACACACAGCGCATTGTATTGGGGTACTGCGCCATAATGGGTGCAACGGTGGTATTGAACAACGCCAAAGCCTTGTCCGCACCATTGGGTAAATCGGCATTGGCAAAGTGCGTCATTAGGCCGATTTCGCCCACACCCTCGATAGCGCGCAGTTGTGCAAAAGCAGCACCATAATCCTGCGGATTAAACCCCACACGGTTCATGCCTGTGTTCATTTTGAGATAAACATTGAGGTTTGAGTCTTTGCGCTCAGCCAAAGCCGATGCCAATGCATCTATTTGCGCCTGCTGATGCACCACCACGGTCAAATCCAATTCAAATGCGCTGGCGTAATCGGCTTTATCAAAACAGCCTTCGAGCATCAATATCGGTTTGTCCCAACCCAAGTGGCGCACCAAGCGCGCCTCGTCAAAATCCAACATCGCCAAGCCATCGGCACTTGCCAAGCCCGAATAAATTCGCTCAATTCCGTGTCCATAGGCATTGGCCTTGACGACCGCCCAAATGCGCGAACCCGCAGCATGGGTGGCAACACGCGCGCGTTGAAGATTGTGGGCTATGGCTTGAGGGCGGATGGTGGCGCGGATGGGGCGTGGCATAAGTGTCCTACAAAACGGCTTGCTATCTAAAGAGCGTATTGTAGAGAGATTTGACGCAAAAAGCCACGCCGCTTGGATTTTGGTAGTGGTCTGGTTTGAAATAATCATAGCGAATATCAACGATTGGTTATCAATATGCTATATTTTGATAATTTGTGATGCTAAAATACCAACTGAAGTTGTATTGTACATTACAACAAATGTTAAATGCGGACGCGATAGCGCGATCTTTGCTATGAGGTGGCAAATATGACTAAAAAAGATTTCACTCAAACTGCTTTTGACATATTCCAACAAGCGATAGGCGAGGCAGAGAAGCCTATGTCATTGACAGGTAGAAAAGCTAATAGCAGTAAAGGTGGAAAAACAGGTGGCGCAAAGCGTGCTGAAAATATGACTAAAGAAGCTTTGTCTGAGCAAGCTAAAAAAGCTGCTGGCGCGAGATGGTCGAATCAAAAAAACCGACAAGCCAAAAATGAAGGGCTAACAGAGCAGATCGTATATAAAGAATTAAACAATTTGGGATACTACAATGATTCTGACACTTCTGTATTGGTGGAACCAAAAAAATCTATAAAGCCACAAATTCAAAAATTACTTTCAACCGCATCAAAGAAAGTTGGTGGAACGGGAAGCGGATACCCAGATTATATTATTAGAGATACCGAACACGAAAATATCGCCGTCGTAATTGAATGCAAAGCCGATACATCTAGACACATTAGTGATGGATTAGATCAATTCAAAGATTACGCTGTTGATGGCGCACGGCTTTATGCTGACTATCTTTCAAAAGAACTTGATGTAATTTATGTTGGCGTAAGTGGACAAAGTGAAAAAGAACTAAAAATTTCTCACTATGTCAAATTGCGCGGTGAGAAAGAACACAAAGAAATTCTCAAGGGTTGTGGATTACAAGAATTTCCGACTTATCTTGAGCAACTAAAAAACCAAAGATTTAGAGTTGACTATTCGTCATTATTAGAGTATGTCGGTGGCTTAAATAAGCAACTTCATGGCAAGCGTATTCCAGAAAAACAACGTGCAATATTATTTAGTGGCATTTTGCTTGGCTTAGAAGACAACTCTTTCCGACGCTCGTATAAGACTTTTGATAACTCCGCCGATTTGATGGATTTGTTGATTATTCAGGTGTCTAAAAAATTAAATTCGGCATCCTCAAAATCGTTGGATAAATTTGCTGGATTACGCGATGAGTTTGCAACCATTCAACACAGCCCAGCCTTAATAAGGGATGGCTATTTTAAAGAACTTGTAAAAGAAGTAGAGGAAAAAGTATATTCTTTCGTCAAAAACAATGAATACCACGATATTGTAAGTCGTTGTTATGTTGAATTTTTGAAGTATGCCAATGATGATGGAAGTCTTGGTATTGTTCTCACACCTCCACACATTACGCAATTATTTTGTGATTTGGCTGGAGTAGGCAAAGACACGGTGGTATTAGATAATTGCTGTGGTACGGCGGGGTTTTTGGTTGCGGCAATGGGGAAGATGATTGCGGCTGCGCAAGGTGATAAGAAAAAAATTGAACATATTCAAAAATATCAGTTGGTAGGCGTTGAGTACCAGCCTCATATTTTTAATTTGGCAGTCTCAAATATGATTATTCATGGAGACGGGAAATCAAATATTTTCCATGAGGATTGCTTTAAATCCACAAATATTGTAAAGCCATTTAAGCCTACTGTGGCTCTATTGAATCCACCTTTTAATGATGGTAGTGGTATAGATGAATTAGAGTTTATTGAGCAGGCTCTTAGTTGTCTTGAAGCAAATGGAGTAGCGATTGCTATAGTCCCGATGAGTTGCGCTATGTATGACAGCGGCAACGGTCTTGAAATCAAACGCAGATTGCTAAAAAGACATTCACTTGAGGCATCAATGTCTTTACCCAATCAATTATTTAATGATAAGGGAGCTAATACCTGCGCCCTTGTTTTTCGAGCTCATATCCCTCATGATCCTAAAAAGAAAACATGGTTTGGTTATTGGCGTGATGATGGTTTTGTTAAATCCAAGCGAAGACGCGAGGATACAGCTGAAAGATGGTCATCAATTCGGGAAAAATGGGTTGATACATTTCTGAATAAAACCATTGAAACAGGATACAGCTTGTTAAAATCAGTTACGGCAGAAGATGAATGGCTATGCGAGGCATACCTTGAGACAGATTACAGCACTATTACACAGCAAGACTTTGAGCGTGATGTAAAAAAATTTGTTTTATACAATCTTATGTTGGATATACAGGGTGGTGAAAGTGACGAGTAGATTAGATGAGCTTTTCGATCTTAAAAATGGCTTGGCAAGTAGTAACGTATTTTTGTTATCTAAAAGAACAACGACTTCTATCCCATATATACGTCCTGCAAAAACTCAACAAAGAACCGTTGCTGGGTGGGTTGAAAAATCAAGCGTAGCTGCTGTACATCGCCACCCAAAGCATACAATCTTTGTTTCTACAGATGGAGAAGGTAGTCATACTTATGCGTATGTGTCTAATTTTGAATTTGTAGCAAACAGCAATGTTTCAATATTGATTCCAAAAAGACCGATGTCTCTTGCGGAGAAAATTTTTTATGCAAAAGCTATAGCCGCCAATCGACAAAAGTTTTCATATGGTCGAAAGCCAAAGGGCGAAAGATTAAAAGCAATTGAATTGCCAGAAAAACCACCAGAATGGGTGAATTCAACGAATTTAAGTGGCTTTTCTTTTGATTTAGATTTGGTTGAGCATAATGTATTGACGCCGATCAGAAAACAAAGTGTAGAAACTTATAACGTGCGGCTAATGGATTTATTCGATGTTTACTATGGGGTAAATCTTGAGTTGAATCGCTTGACTCAAAATGAAAATGGCGTGAACTTTGTGGCTCGCACATCAAAAAATAATGGAGTATCCGCGAAAGTCCAACGTCTATATGATTTAGAGCCAACAAAAGGCATGGTGTTATCTGTTGCTGGCGGCGGCTCGGTTCTAGAAGCTTTTTTACAGGTTGAGCCCTTTTATAGCGGTAGGGACTTGTATTATTTAAAACCAAAAGTAGAAATGACTGCTGATGAAATGCTGTATTACGCCACGTGTATCCGTGCCAATCAATACAAATATAGCTACGGCAGACAGGCTAACCGAACATTGAAAGACTTGCCAATACCTGCATTTGAGTGTTTACCAAGTTGGGTCAATGGATCAATAATGCGCGTTTCTAAGCAAATACAAGAGTCTATTGTAAAAGCGAGTTGATTTTGCTTTTACTTAAGCATATAGTCTATTTTGAAATTATCGGAATGGATTATTATGAATCGTTTAAATAACTCTGAACGCGCTAAAATCCTTGCTTTACTGTGTGAAGGCATGGGGGTCAATGCTACCTGCCGTGTATCAGGCGCGAGTAAAATGACTGTGCTAAAACTATTGACGGATGTTGGGCAAGCGTGTGCGGATTATATGGATGATAATATTCGCGGACTGAAAAGCAAAAGAATAGAATGCGACGAGATTTGGAGTTTTTGTTACGCTAAACAAAAGAACGTTAAAGATGCTATTTCCGCGCCCGATGGTGCAGGTGATGTATGGACATGGACAGCGATTGATAGCGACAACAAATTGATGGTGTCCTATTTGGTGGGAACTCGTGATGTTGAGTGCGCTCTAACATTCATGGATGATTTGGCTGGGCGATTGGCAAATCGCGTACAACTCACGACGGATGGATTAAGAGCGTATTTGGTAGCGGTCGAAGAATCATTCGGTGCTGATATTGATAATGCTCAATTAGTCAAAATGTATGGTACAACTCAGGATAATCTGAAAGGCAAATACAGCCCATCTGAATGCACTGGAATCAAGAAGCAACGCATTACAGGCAAACCTGATTTTTCCAATGTATCAACATCATATGTTGAACGTGCTAACCTCACCATCCGTATGCAAAATAGACGCTTCACGCGTCTAACCAATGCGTTTAGCAAAAAATTAGATAACCATATCCACGCATTTAGCTTGTTTGCCATGCACTACAATTATTGCAAAATTCACAACTCTTTGCGTGTTACCCCAGCAATGGAAGCAGGAATTGCAGACCATGTGTGGTCACATGAAGAAATCATTGCGTTACTGAAAGACAAAGAAGTACCAAAAAAACGGGGAAAATACAACAGGTCAAAAAGCGAAATTTCAAACTAGACCACTACCTGGATTTTATACGTGTCTAATGACGATGATTTTACTGACAAACATCACAATTGCAACATTTGCGCGCGCTCCATATCCGATGGCGCAAAACCACGTTTTTCATAAAAATCAAAAATGCTGTTGACGATAAAGTGCGGGTCATCGGTAATGTGTACGAGGTCTAAATCGACTTCGCTGATTAAACCACCACCCAACAATTGCGCGCGCACCCAATCCCAAAGCCCCGACCAAAATTCAGTACCGTATAGGTAAATCGGCATGGCGCGGCTTTTGCCCGTTTGAATCAATGTGAGTGATTCAAACAACTCATCCATCGTGCCAAAACCGCCGGGCATGGCGATAAATGCAGTCGCGTATTTGGCAAAAGCCACTTTGCGCGCGAAAAAATGACGGAAATTAATCGAAATATCTTGATAAGGGTTGCCCATCTGCTCGTGGGGTAACAGAATATTCAAGCCAATGGATGGACCTTTGCCTGCAAACGCGCCTTTATTCGCGGCTTCCATGATGCCGGGACCGCCGCCTGAAATCACACCAAAGCCCGCATCTGAGAGCAGTTTTGCCAATTCCTCAGTTTTTTGATAATACGGATTGTTGGGTTTGGTGCGTGCTGAGCCAAAGATGCTTACAGCTGGGCGGATGTTTGCCAATTGCTCGGCAGAGTGGACGAATTCAGACATAATCCCCAGTACATGCCACGATTCGCGTGCCTTGGTCATGGTGGCGCGTTCCAGTTCGGACGGCTGTTGACCACTGAGGGTTTGAATGTTTTCACGGGCGTTTTGGTTCATGGGACTCCTTTGCGACGGGCTCAAATATAGGGTGTATTGTACGCGATGTTGGCAACGGTGTTGCCGCGACACCGTGGTTATCCATCCACAGAGGGGTTGTGATGGTTCAATGGTTGAGCACGAAACTTTTTTCTGTGAGATAATGCGCCCGCTTTTGAATTTCACATCTGTTTATTTGTTTGAAACGAAAGCATTCGTTTCATCGTCCCCAGTTTTTTTGCGAGCCTGTTTTTTTGTATTCGCTCATCCTTCTCTAAGAAGTGTCTATTCTGACGGTCGATGTTTTTTGATACACCCGTCAGCGCGTTAGACCCCTGAATTATCAGAACTTCTAACTCCCCGCTATTGATATGAATTGTTTGCATCCTTGCGAACATGGTTGTATTTTGCGTGCGTATTTTTGAAATACACACTGCGCTGGCACCCTTTTGGATTTTTATGACAACAACATTACAAGCCACCCCGATTTCATTTGAAGAAATGGGCTTGGCAGATACTTTTTTAACCAGCATCAACGCTTTGGGTTACACCCAACCAACCGCCGTGCAATCGGCATTGATTCCATGCGCGATGGCAGGGGGCGACTGGATTGTCGCGTCACAAACTGGCTCGGGTAAAACCGCCGCGTTTTTATTGCCCTCATTGCAAAAGATTTTGACGGCCGTCAACTCGGGTAAAAACAACCCAGCGAATGCACCGTTTACTTTGGTCTTGTGCCCAACGCGCGAATTGGCGCAGCAGGTTTCTGCCGATGCGATTAATTTGGTCAAAAACACCCGTGGCTTGCGCATTGCAACCATCGTCGGTGGCACTTCGTATTTCAAACAAAAACAAGGTCTCAAAGGCGCACACCTCGTGGTCGCAACCCCGGGTCGTTTGCTTGATTGGGTCAATCAAGGTGGTATCAACCTGTCTCAATTACAAACCTTGGTATTGGATGAAGCCGACCGTATGCTCGATTTGGGCTTTACCGATGAAATCACCGCGATTGCCGAAGCGTGTGAGCACCGCGAACAGACTTTGATGTTCTCAGCGACATTCACCCCACGTGAAACGCGTTTGGCGGGGGCTTTGATGCTTGAGCCACAACAAATTATGTTGGCCAGCGTGAGCGAAAAACACACCAGCATCACCCAGCATTTGCAATGGGCGGACAACTCGCACCACCAACAAAAATTATTGATGCACTGGTTGCAAGACGACACTTTGGATCAAGCGGTGGTGTTTGCCTCAACGCAAATTGATTGCGAACGTTTGGCCGATGAGTTGGCGGGTATGGGCGTTTCTGCCGCAGCTTTGCACGGTGCAATGCCACAAATGGTGCGCAATCGCCGTTTGGACGCGCTGCGCAAAGGCAAAACCAAAATCTTGGTTGCCACCGATGTCGCCGCGCGTGGGATTGATGTGCCGAACATCACCCACGTATTCAACTACGGTTTGCCGATGAAGGCCGAAGACTATGTGCATCGCATTGGTCGCACGGGTCGCGCAGGTCGTGAAGGCGTGGCAGTGACTTTTGCACAACGCTCAGATGCATTCAAAATTCGTCAAATCGAACGCTATATTGAACGCAAAATCAATGTGACCCAAGTCGCTGGTTTAGAGCCACAACTCAAAGCGGAAGACTTCGCTTCAGGCCGTGGTGGTAAACCCGCAGGTCGTAGCAATAGTCGTGGTGGCTATGCGGGTAAACCGCGCGGCGAATATCGCACTGGTGCTCGTGGTGATGCGCCACGTGGTGCACATGGTGGGCATGGTTCACGCCCAGATACGCGCCCAGAGGGTCGTGGTTTCCGTGCTGAAGGTCGTGCGGATACGCATGGCGGTTATCGCAACGAACCACGCTCAGAAGGTCGTTCAGAATACCGTGGTGCGCCAGCCAATGGCAACCGTAGCGACAGCCGCAATGACAATCGTAACCCAAGTAGTCCACACACACGTGTGCGCCATGAGTCGCATTTAGAAAAACATGCCGATGGTCGTTTCCATGAGCGTTCAGATGCGCGCCCTAAACACCGCGCCAGCGCAGGTGAAGAATACCGCCCACGCCGTGAGCACCATTCTAAGCAAGGTGAAAAATCGTATGTCAAGCCCGCAGCACGTCCGTTTGCCAACACGGCACGTCCAACAGGGCAAGCAAAACCACGCGCGAATCGCAAACCGAGTTTCTAATTTCGATTGCGTTGCGTGATAAAAGCACCATAAAAAAGCACCCATCGAGGTGCTTTTTTAACGCGTTTGTGTGTGCTCTATTTTCGCCGCAGACCTTGTAGGCTGATGTGCGTGGGTGTATGCTTGGGCTCAATGTGTTTCATCAATGCGGCTGCGGCCGCGCCCAAAGTGGAGGCGTTTTGCCCAAATTCACACAGCCGTATGGTGGGCGTCATCACGTGGCGTTGGGTATGTGCATTGAAACTGGCGATTGCAGGCTCTAACAATGCGGCTTCAAATTGACTCATAGGGCCGCCAAGCACGATGGTTTCAGGATTGAGAATATTGGCAAGGTTGCGCATCACAATGCCTAAAAAATACCCCACGGTCTCCAAACCTTTTTTGACTTGCGCATCGCCCTGCGCCAATCGATTTTGCATGGTTTCAATCGACAGGATGGGCGCGTCACCAACCAACTCTCGGCTCAATGCGCGTTGCGAGACCAAAGTCTCCACGCAACCACGCTGACCACAGGCGCACAGCCAGCCGTCAAAGGGTTGCAATGTGGAATGACCGATTTCCCCCGCCCAGCCGTTGAGCCCTGTGTACAAGCCGTTTTCACTGACAATGCCCGCACCCACGCCAATGCCCACTGTCAAATGGATGATGGGATTGCGGTGGTATTGACTGCGACCAAAAACGAACTCTGATAGAGCCCCTGCATTGGCATCATTGATGATGGTGATGTCGATTTCAGGCATGTGTTGTTGGGCAAAACGCTGATGCAGCATGTCAATCAAGTCGATGTTTTGCCAACCGATGTTGGGTAAATCGACCACATGACCGTCCGAAGCATTGACCAAACCCGGGACTGACACGCCCAACCCCAAGATTTGATGGTTCAAACTGAGCATGAGTTTCCATGTGTGACACAGAATATCCGCCAATTGACTGACAGAGGTTTCAACGTTCACGTGCTGATAGGGCAAGCGCGATTGAAAACGAATTTCGCCCGCAATCGAGCAAGCAACGACTGCAATATAATCCACGCCAAGTTCCGCGCCGAGCAAAGTCAGCACATCACCGTTTAAAGTCAAGCCCGTGGGTCTGCGTCCTGCCCCCTCAAGTGGGGTTGGGCTGTCCTCTTTCACCCAATGCTCGTCCAATAGTTCTTGCACGATTTTACCAATGGTGGATTTGTTTAAACCAGTGACCTTGGCCAAATCGCTCCGCGATATGCTCGGCTTTTTTTTGATGTGGTTGATGATGGCAAGTCGATTGATTTGCTTTAAATCGCTGTGGTTGCTGGTGAATGCCATGAGAAACTCGAAAAAAGGTTAAAAAGCCATTGGAGGAGATTTTAAGTTAATTTGTTGTTCTCGTAAAATATTTATTTTGAAAAATGGCTTGAGATGATGAGAAATATCAGAGTGGGTTTGATTATAGGTCAAAAAACTAAAAAAATAGTTCAATATTGAATGACTCAATGGATTTTTGCGATATTTTTCAAGCATTCACAAAAACCACCATTTAATTTGTATTTTTAAACAATTAAATTTGACAGGCGTTGAAATTTGGTGTTGAATGTCAGTCACACACATGTAATACATATTGTTGTGTTCATAAATCAAGGAGAATTCATATGAAAAAACAGTTGTTGGCAGTTTCCGCACTCATCGTGGCATTGGGTTTGACCGCTTGTGGTAAGCCCGCTGAAACACCCAAGGCCGCTGATGCGGGTACAAATGCGCAAGCCCCCGCAGCAGGTGGTTTGATTGGTTTGGCAATTCCAGAGGCGACCAGCGAGCGTTGGAAAAACGCGGCTGAGTTCATGAAAAAAGAACTCGAAGCCAAGGGCTATAAAGTTGAAATCGGCTATGGCGATGGTGACCAATCGAAACAAAACAAACAAATCGAAGACTTCATCACCAAAGGTGCAAAAGTTATCGTTGTCGGTGCGGTCAATGACTCTGTGGCGCAAGCAGTTGATTCTGCCAAGGCAGCAGGCGTACAAGTGATTGCATTTGACCGTTTGATTAAAGGTACTGACCAGTACGATTACTACATGACGTTTGATAATTTTAAAGTGGGTGCATTCCAGGGTGAGGCGATTAAAACCGCTTTGGATTTGGATAAATCAAAAGGCAAAAACATCACTTTATTTGCGGGTGCATCCACTGACAACAATGCACGTGTGTTTTTTGATGGTGCATGGTCTGTGCTCAAACCGTATGTGGACAGCGGCGCTTTGAAAGTGTGCGGTCCAGTGCCAACTGACTCAAAAGATCCGAATTGGACAAAAATCGCCACGCCTGATTGGGCCAATGATAAAGCCAAAGCGCGCATGGAAACTTTGATTTCTGGCGATTGCAAAAGTGTGACTTTGGATGCGGTATTGGCACCAAATGATGGCTTGGCGCGTGCGATTATTGGGGCGTTGGAGCAAAGCGGTAAATACAAAACTTTGCCATTTGTTTCAGGTCAAGATGCAGAATTGTTGTCCGTCAAATGGATTAACGAAGGCAAACAAGGCATGACCGTGTTTAAAGACGACCGTTTCTTGGCCAAAGCCACAGCCGAAGCAGCCGATGCTTTGGTCAAAGGTCAAAAACCAGCCCCCACGGTTAAATTCAAAGAAGACACCACCACGTACAACACGGGTAAGAAAAACGTCAATGCCTTTTTGTTAGAACCATTGGTGGTCAATAAAGCCAACACCACCGCTGCAATGGTGGACAGTGGTTTTTACACTGCTGAGCAAGTGGCAAAAGGTACCAAATAACCCAACACGCTTCAGTCGATTGACTGATTAAGTGTTTTCCGCCATTGTTTGTTGCTGTATGATTACAGCACGAGCAATGGCGGTTTGGGTATCTGCTCCAACAATTGTCTCAACAAAAAATGAAGCGCGGTTTTGCTCAAATAAGCGCGGTGAGTTTCCATAAACACAAGGGCACAACAATGGACACAATATTAGACATCAGAGGTTTACGCAAAACGTTTGGCTCGGTGGTTGCGCTCAATAAAGTCAATGTGCAGGTCACACGGGCACACATCCACTTTATTGTGGGTGAAAATGGTGCAGGCAAATCTACCATGATGAAGGCCATCAGCGGCGTGTATCCCCACGGCAGTTATGAGGGCGAAGTGCTGTACAACGGACAAAAATGCGCCTTTAACACCATCAAAGACAGCGAAAAAGCGGGCATTGTCATCATTCATCAAGAATTGGCTTTGTCACCGTACTTGTCAATTTACGAAAACCTATTCTTGGGCAACGAACGAAAAAAGGGCTGGCGCATTGATTGGGCGCAAACTGTTGCCGATGCCAAGGAGGTTTTGGCAAAAGTGGGGTTGAAAGAAGACCTCAACACACCTGTCAATAAACTCTCGGTTGCCAAACAACAACTCATCGAAATCGCCAAAGCCTTGTCAAAAAATGCCAAGGTACTGATTTTGGATGAGCCGACCTCATCGTTGAATGAGGCCGACAGCGCGAACTTACTGGAGTTGCTCAAAAAACTCAAAGCCGATGGCGTGACCATCATCATGATTTCACACAAACTCAATGAGGTGATGGCGATTGCCGATGAAATCACCATCATTCGTGACGGTGAAACCATCGAACGGATTGATTTGCACACACAAAAAATTGATGTCAACTACATCGTCAAAGGCATGGTGGGGCGCGAATTGACTTCAATGTATCCAACACGTGAACCGAAAATTGGTCACACGATGTTGAAACTGTCTGACTATACCGTAAAGCATCCTGTGTTTAGCGATAGATTGGTGATTGATCATGCGAACATTGAAGTGAAATCGGGCGAAATTGTCGGGCTGGCAGGTTTGGTTGGCTCAGGGCGTACCGAATTGATGTTGTCGATTTTTGGACGTTCTTTGTCGCCTTATGTTTCTGGTGAGGTCGAGTTTGAGGGTAAGAAAGTCGATTTTAAGAGTGCCAAAGAGGCGATTGCCAACGGCATGATTTATGTGTCCGAAGACCGCAAAGAATTGGGTTTGATTTTGATTCAAACAATTAAAAACAACGCCTCGTATTCATCCCTGCCCGCACTGTCGAATAAATTTGGCGTGGTCGATTCGGTGGAAGAATTCAAATTGGCAGAAGCTCTCAAAGTCGCTCTGCGCATCAAAACCCCGAATATTGACCAAGTGGTTGGCAATTTGAGCGGTGGCAATCAGCAAAAAGTCGTGCTCGCGCGTTGTTTGATGGCAAAACCCAAGCTGCTCATCATTGACGAGCCGACGCGTGGAATTGACGTGGGCGCGAAAAATGAAATTTACAAAATCATGAATGATTTTGTTGGGCAAGGCAACGCCATCATTATGATTTCGAGTGAGTTGCCCGAAGTATTGGGCATGACTGACCGTGTGTACGTGATGGACAAAGGGCGAATTAAAGGTGAAATGGCGACTGCGGATGCAAGTCAAGAAACCATTATGAAATTGGCTGTTGCTTAAATAAAAATCTACAACTGGAGTACAAAATGTTCAAAATTCTCAAACAAAATCAAAAGCATTTTTCAATGTACGCGGTGTTGATTTTAATTTTTGTCGTGTTTGGTTTCATGACAGATTTCATCAATTTTGCACCGCGTAACATCACCAACTTGGTGATTCAAAACAGTTATATCTTGATTTTAGCCACGGGTATGGTGCTGGTTATCATTACAGGTAAAATTGACTTATCGGTTGGTTCTGCGGTCGCGCTCACAGGGGCGATTGCGGCGTGGGCGTACAATAAAACCGATGGCAGCATGATGTCGGCTGTCGTGATTGCCTTGCTTGCGGGCGTGGTGATGGGTGCAGTGCAGGGCTATTGGGTGGCGTATTTGAAAGTCCCTGCCTTTATCGTGACACTTGGTGGGATGCTTGGGTGGCGTGGGTTGACCTATATTTTTACCGATATCCAACCGATTGGTTTGATGGATGATGGTTTTAAAACCATCACCACGGGTTTTGTCAATCCTGTCTTTATGGATGCCAAAAATTTTGCTTTGTTGCTCGGCATCGTGGTGGTCGCTTTGATGGTTGTATCTGATTGGATGCGTCGTCAAAATCGTGTGAAATTGGGCTTTGATAATTTGCCCTTGCCGCTGTTCGCGCTCAAAAACCTGTTTGTCGCTGCGGTTGTGATGTGGGTGTTTTATAAATTCTCAATGGATCGTGGTGTACCCATCATCATTTGTTTGATTGCGGTACTGATTGTTGGTATGACGTATGTGATGAATAACACGGTATTTGGACGCAATATCTACGCGATTGGTGGCAATGCCAAAGCGGCTAAACTCTCAGGTATTAATGCTGAACGCACCGAGTTTTATGTGTTTGTGCTCATGGGTGTGCTCGCCGCGCTCGCGGGTGTGGTGTTCACTGCCTACATGAATCAAGCGCAACCCGCAGCGGGTAATATGTTTGAGTTGGATGCCATTTCAGCGGTCTTCATCGGTGGCGCGAGTGCGACAGGCGGTGTCGGTACCATCCTTGGTTCCATCATCGGTGGCTTGGTCATGGGCGTGATTAACAATGGTATGTCGCTCATGAGTTTGGGGCAAGAATATCAATTGGTGGTCAAAGCCATCGTGTTGTTGGTTGCGGTTTGGTACGATTTATATAACAATAAAAAATCATCGTAATCATTGATTGAATGACACAAATGAGCGTGCTTGTGCACGCTCGTTTGTTATCTTGAGATGGTCATCGGGCACAAGGATGCGGCGCGTATGAATATTTTAAAAATCATTTCATTTATAACTGAAAAAACTGTTGCAAATATACAAATCATTTGGCTACTCATGTCAGATTTTCTACTAAACATATTAAAAGCCCTAAGTATTGAATGGTTTTAAGGTATGATTTGAAATGTGGATAGAAAGTGTCCATCATGGTTTTGAGTGATTGGGTTCGCTCAGGTTCTGTGATAAATCCGCATTAAATTTAAGGTTATGAGGGTTATCTGATTACGCTATCAAGCGAATAAAAGGAGTTAATAATGCAAGCATTACATGATTTTTGGGCTTATGTACCGCCAGCGATGCAGTATGTTGTGATTGCCTTGGTGATTTTTGCAGTGGCGACTACAATCGGTGTGGTGAAGTTGTTAAATAAAAAATAAAGTTTCGCCCCATAGGACGACTCATGATGAGTTCGCTAAAAAGCCAACCTGCTCGGTTGGCTTTTTTGTCGATTGTTGATCAATTGTTAATCGTTGGGTGTGTTGTTTTAACCCAATTGCACTGCCTGTGAAAAATGGTCAAAAATGGGGATGTTCAAAGCCTTTTGGGCAAGTGCTTCGCGTATCGGCACACCCTCGTTGTAACCATAACTCAAGACCACACAACGACACTGCGCCGCTTGTGCGGTCAACACATCGGTCATTGAGTCGCCGACGTATAAAATCTCATCCACTGTCACGCCCAATTGTGCGCAGGCATGCAGCAATGGTTCTGGCTTGGGTTTCTTAATCGGTAATGTATCGCCACAGACAATCACATCCAACCACTGACTCCATGCGAATGCGTTGATGAGTGGCAGGGCGAATTCGGCGGCTTTGTTGGTCACCACGCCGAGTTTAATGCCTTTTGCATGCAGACTTTTCAATGTGTCGGTCACGCCGTCAAACTCCACACTGTCGGTGCCGTTGACTTCGTGGTAGTGTTTGGCAAAGCGTTGATACGCCAATTCCAAGTCAAAATCAGGGTTTTGGCTGGTGACATCGCGCATGGCGTTGGCGACCAAACTGCGCACGCCGTGTCCTATCATGGCAACCACGCCGTTGATGTCGATGCTGGGTAAATTGTATTCTGCGCGCATACGGTTAATGCCCGTTGATAAATCGGGCGCGGAGTGGGTCAGTGTGCCGTCTAAGTCAAATAAGATGGCTTTAATGCTTGGATGATTCATAAACGTTCTCGTGGGTGATTGTTCGTATTTACTCGTGCTTGGTGCCAAAAATTCGATCGCCCGCATCGCCCAAGCCGGGCACGATGTAGGCGTGCTCGTTGAGTTTTTCGTCCAATGAAGCGACATACACGGGAATGTCGGGATGCGCTGCATGGAATACGCGCACACCCTCGGGTGCAGCGACCAGTGCCAAAAAGCGAATGTGGGTACTCGGCACACCACGCGCAATCAATACGTCGGCAGCATGGACAGCGGAGTTGCCTGTTGCCAGCATGGGGTCACACAAAATAAACAAACGACCTTCGGTTGCGGGCAAGCGCACGTAGTATTCGACAGGTTGATTGTTTTCATCGCGGTACAAACCTATGTGCCCTTGGCGCGCCGAAGGAATCAAATCAATCAAGCCATCCGCCATGCCCAAACCCGCGCGTAGCACAGGCACGACCGCTACTTTTTTGCCGGCAATCACTGGCGCATCCATCTCGACCAACGGGGTTTGGATGCGTTTGGTGGTCAGGGGCAAATCACGGGTCAATTCATAACCCATGAGCAAGGTCAATTCGCGCAACAGGGCACGAAAGGTACGTGTGGAAGAATCCACATCGCGCATGTGCGAGAGTTTGTGGGCGACCAATGGGTGTTGGACGACAAATAAATTGGGAAAGTCGGGGTGGGCATTCATGTGTGTGCTCAATTTATGAAAGTTTGCTTCAAATTGGTGAGAAAAAAATAAATTATGGATGGGTTTGTGGGGCTGAAAAGCATATAATTTCGCCTGTCATTATACGTTGAATTGCACCTTGCATTATACGTTGCATGATGCATTCAAGCAAAGCACGCAGTAGCATCAATCAGCAGATAATGCATCAAAAATGTTTTTCACTCTATAACACAACAACAGGAGTAGTTAAAAATGTCAGAACAATATTTCCCAAGTTACACCGTCAAAGCCCAGACGCACGACAGCATCATCGCCCCCGATGAACGATTGGCGATGGGGCAAACCGCCTTGATGGGCTTGCAACATGTGGTGGCGATGTTCGGCGCAACGGTGCTTGCGCCCTTGCTCATGGGCTTTGATCCGAATGTTGCGATTCTCATGTCGGGCATAGGCACACTGCTGTTTTACGCGATGACGCGCGGGCGTGTGCCGAGTTATTTGGGTTCGAGTTTTGCATTCATTGGCGGCGTGATAGCGGTGTCGGGCTACGCGGGTTCAGGTGCGAATGCCAATATCGGTGTGGCACTCGGCGCGATTATCGTCTGTGGTTTGGTGTATTTCCTGATTGGTTTATTGGTGCAGTTTGTCGGCACGAACTGGATTGAAACACTGATGCCGCCTGTGGTCACAGGTGCGGTGGTTGCGGTGATTGGTTTGAATTTGGCGGGCGTGGCGGTGCTCGGTGCGAAGGGCAACAACGCCAATGCGTGGTATATGCTGATGACGGTGTTGGTGATTGCATTGACGGCGGTTATGGGTACGGGTTTGATGCGCCGCTTGTTGATTTTGGTCGGCGTGATTTTGGCAACGGTCTTGTATGCGGTATTGACCAATGGTTTGGGTTTGGGCGTGGGAGAGCATGGCGCGGCGGCAGTGGATTTTACCAAGGTCGCCAACGCCGCATGGTTTGGTTTGCCCAATTTTGCTTCGCCGACATTTACGATGTCAGCGATTTCGGTGATTGCGCCTGTGGCGTTGATTTTGGTGGCTGAAAATTTGGGGCACTTGCGCGCGGTACAAGGTATGACTGGACACGATATGAATCCGTACATGGGGCGTGCGTTTATGGCCGATGGCTTGGCAACCATGGTTTCGGGCAGTGTCGGCGGTACGGGCGTGACCACGTATGCGGAGAACATCGGTGTGATGGCAGTCACGAAAATTTACTCAACCTTGGTGTTCGTGTTTGCCGCAGTATTTGCGATTGTCTTGGGCTTTTCACCCAAAATGGGCGCATTGATTCAAACCATCCCAGGTCCCGTGTTGGGTGGTGTGTCGATTGTGGTGTTTGGCTTGATTGCTGTTGCAGGGGCGAAAATCTGGGTGGACAATAAAGTCGATTTTTCACAAAGCCGTAATCTGATTGTCGCTGCGGTGACTTTGATTGTTGGGGCGGGGGATTTGACCGTACAACTGGGTGGGTTTACTTTGAATGGCATCGGCGTGGCGACTTTTGGCGCGATGGCTTTGTATGCGTTGCTCAATATGGGCAGTGCGAGCAAGCAGGGGTTTAAAAAATAACCGCACGGATTGTTTCTCAATTTAAAAACCGCAGAACATCATCTCTGCGGTTTTGTTGCATGTAAGGATTTGTATCAAGCGATGCGCTGAATCAATCAATGCCGTCATTGTGAGCCTCGAATGATTTTATCGAGGCGTGGCAATCCATCAAAGTTCGCTGTGGTGGCACTGCATGGATTGCTTCGCTGATATAAAACATTGCTCGCAACGACGAATTTTTTAAAAATTCCGCAAGGCATTGATGGCTTGTTGGGTCTCGCGTGCGGCTTGTGCGGCGGCTTGGGCAAAGTTTTCACCCGCGCTGGCGTAGATGATGGCGCGTGAGGAGTTAATCATCACACCAGTGCCCTTTGCGGTTTGTCCTGCCATCATGGTGGCAGCCAAATCACCGCCTTGCGCGCCGATACCGGGGATGAGTAGGGGCATGTTGCCAACGATCTCGCGAACCTCTTTGATTTCATTCGGGAAAGTCGCACCGACCACGAGGGCGCATTGTCCTGAGGTATTCCACTCGTGCGCCACCTTGTGCGCCACGATTTGGTACAAGGGGGTATCACCGACTTGCAAAAACTGTAAATCGCTGCCGCCCGCGTTGGAGGTGCGGCACAAAATAATCACACCTTTGTCTGAGTGGTTCAAATACGGCTGAACCGAATCGAAACCCATGTAGGGATTGACGGTCACCGCATCGGCTTGATAACGCTCAAACGCTTCAATCGCGTATTGCTCGGCGGTTGAGCCGATGTCGCCGCGCTTGGCATCGAGGATGACGGGGATGTGCGGGTAATGTGTGCGGCTGTATTGGATGATGGTTTCCAATGCGGCTTCAGCGCGGTGTGCAGCGAAGTAGGCGATTTGCGGTTTGAATGCACACGCATACGCGGCGGTTGCATCGATGATGGCGATGCAAAACTCGGTGAAAGCCTCGTCAATCGGGCGTTCATGCAAATGCAGTGGCAATTTTTCGGGAGCGGGGTCTAAGCCCACGCACAGCAAGGAGTTGTTGTCCTGCCATGCGGTTTGAAGTTGGGTGATGAAATTCATGTGTCTTCCTGTTGTGTTCCTATTACCAATTTGAAATAGTGCGCCCTAAATAAAAATACACATTGGCGTGTCCTTTGCGCGTGATGCCGATGCCAATTTGTGCGGGACCTATTGGGGTGCTGATGGCACCAAATAGGCTACCAGATGCCTTTAAGCCGCGAGTTCCTATGTCGGATAAATTATTCCATGTGTTACCAGTCTCAAGACTTGCACCCAAAATCAGCGGTTCGTTGAGCATTTTCCACGGGCTGAGGTAGCGATAACTGACGCTGCCAAACAGTAAATAGTTGCCAATGAATTGGTTTTGCTCGTAACCCGATAGTCGGTGGTAGCCGCCCAAACGATAGGGTGAGGTATAAACGCTGCCTGAGTTGTTGTGACCTGCGGCTTCAAAATCAATTGCCAATGAATTTTGTCCCATGCGTTTTGCCCAAATGCTGTGGATACCTGATTGTAGATAACGTTTACCATCGGTTTTCTGCATGGATGTACGGGCGTAGAACTTGGTGTAGTAGCCTTGTGTGGGGATGTAAAAATCGTCCAATTGATCCAGTGTCAGTTCTGCATCAATTGTAAAGCGGCTTTGACGATCCGCATCAATCGGTAGGACGGGGTTGGTATGGTTGGCGTTGACACGCGTTGCGCGCCAAGATGCGCCCAAGCCCCACTCGCCGACCGAGCCAATGGACTGACCTATCTGCACGCCAACGTTTGTTCGTTGGACATCGTAGTCGGTAGCAGATTTATTTTGACCCGCGAGGTAGGCTGAATTGTTTTCAAATGCGAAATCGGCTTTGGGACGAATATACCAATTTTGCCCTGAAGACAGGGGTTGGTTGAATTCGGTTTTGAATCGCGTGTTGTTGCCGAGGGTCAAATAACTGCGCCACTCTGCGCCGAAATTATTAATCCAAATATTGCGGTGCGCCAAGTGCAAAGAAAATTTCTGATTGGTTAGGCTGTTACTCGATACTTCGATGCCCGCGCGCAGGACATTTTTTGCAATGTCTTTTTCGCCCACGTAATACACCAATTCATTGTGATCGCCCACGGGCAACACATCGTATTTAACTGACTCAATGCGGTCAATATTGAGCAGTTGTTTGATGTCTGCATTGACTGTATCCATATTCAGCGGCTTGCCTGCACGCGCTTGAATGATGTTTTGTAATGTTTCGGGATGAGCCAAACCGTTGGTCTCAACGCGCACAAAGTGAATGATTTTTGGTGGCTCCGCTGTGTTGTGGTGTTGCGCCATGAGGCTATTGTATTGAGCCGTTGGCACAGACATTTTGCTTGACTGCTGCGTCACCTGCGCTTGGTTCATTGCATCATAGCCATATTTGAGAGCTTCCTCAATGCGATTGAACTGTAAATTGGCAATGTCGCCGACATTCACTTTGACATACATGTCGTTATCGGACAAGGTTTTGACTTCATCTGCGACATTGCGCTCGACCAAGATGCTCACCAATTGCTCGGACACATTAAGCACATTTTTGATTTTGTCCTTGGGTAATAAGCCTGAACCCACATCAATTGCAATGATGCGATCTGCACCCATTTCACGCACCACATTGATGGGTAAATTGCTTGCCACCATGCCATCGGTGAGCAGTCGTCCATTCATTTCAACAGGAGAGAATACCGCAGGAATTGACATACTGGTGCGCAAAGCTTGTGCCAAAATGCCTTTGCTTAGCACCACTTTTTGCCCTGTGCTCAAATCGCTCGCCACCGCGCGAAATGGAATCGGTAAACGGTCAAAATCCATTTGATAGGGGTGGTCTTTGAGAATATCGCGCAAAGCTTCTTCGACCCGTGCGCCATTGATGACGGCTTTGGGCAGAGCAATTGCCCCCTCGCGGGTGATGGATAAATCCACCATGCCATTGCCTTGGTATTCGATGTCACGTGTGAATTGAGTTTGCGTGCGCCGATCGGACTTCTCGAACAGAATTTTTTCAAAATTCATCGATTTGACGCGTTGCTCAATTTCATCCACGCCCATGCCGCTGGCGTACATACCACCGATGAGCGCGCCAGCACTGGTACCTGCTATGTAGTCGATGGGAATGTGTTGTTCCTCCAAAGCGCGTAAAACCCCAATATGCGCCAATCCGCGCGCGCCACCACCTGAGAGTACCAAACCGATTTTTTGGCGTTGATTTTGGGTCGTTGGCTCGGAGGCCATTGTTGCAGTCACCGCTTGAGTGGGCTCTTGCGCCCATGCATTGCCCGATAGACACACGCAAAAAATAAAGAATGCACCGAGGGTTAAGCGATGGTTAAACATATATGAGGGTTTCATGGTGTGCCTCTAACAATGGTGTATAGCATTTGCAAACCCAACAGGAACAATACGCCCGCAAATATTTTTTTAATTTTCGCGACAGGCCAAACCTGCGCGGCGCGCGCACCGATGGGTGCGAACAGCGCGCTGGTCATGACCACCCCAATCACTGCAGGCCAGTAGATGTAGGCGATGGTGTGTGCGGGCAGTCCTGTCGTATCATAAAAACTAATCAGATACCACAGGACACCACTGAGCGCGATTGGGAAGCCCAAGGTTGCCGATGTGCCGATTGCCAAGCGTGTGGACGTGTTGCAAGCAATCATAAAAGGAACTGTGATAAAACCGCCGCCTGCTGAAATCAGAGTGGAAATACTGCCAATGAGGTTGCCCACACCCAACAAAGCCCAACGATTGGGGAGGGTGCGTGATGCGCGTGGCGGTTTGCCATAAGTCATACTGTATGCGGTGTAAAACGTAAACGCGACAAACACAAGCTTCAACGGTAAAGTGGGGATGAGATGCACCAAATACGTGCCCATCAAAGTACCGAGTAGAATACCAGGCAGAATGCCTTTGACCGCTGTCCAATGCACGTTGTTGTGCGAGACATGCGAGCGCATACTGGAAAATGAGGTGAATAAAATCGTGGTGGTTGAAGTTGCCAACGCGATTTTATGCAAATCAGGGTGCGCCATGCCAGAGGCAGTCAAAATCATGGTGATAAACGGAACTGAAATCAGACCGCCACCCACGCCAAGCAAGCCCGCCATAAATCCAGCCAAACAGCCCAACAAAGGGTAACACAGCCACAGCCAGTTAAAATCACTCACAAAATCCCTTTAATTTTTAATAAGCAACGCTCAAACGAATGCCGCATGGTTATGCGGCATTTAAGGAATTGGTTCCCGCATCAAACGTTGAGCCTAACCCTTGAACCTGTCGGTTCAGGGCGCTGTGGGCAACCAAACTTCGGGTTCATCTGACTAAGAGACGCTCACACCCATTCGATAATATGGCACAGCAAATGTAAATATTGGTTCAAAGAGTTGCGGCAATAATCGCGTATGACGCAGGAGTCTCCATTGTAACAGAGTTTGCATGGTCATGAGTACATGAACGTCATGTACAAGAGCGTGACTTAAAAATGTTAAGTGCTTGAGGTTTCTATTTTTTCTTCAGGAAGTTTTCATATTTGTCGTGTATGATTCGCGTCTATTAAAAAACGGATGAACCATATATTTATGAGACTACTTCAATTCATTACCGCTCGTCGCACTTGGCAAACCCCGCAATTGATTGGGGTGGTGGCGCTTTTCATCACTGCGTTGGGTAATATTGCATTTTTTCGCCATGTGAGTGAAGTTTATTTTCCTCACAATGTGGCTTTCATGTTGGCTTTAGGACTGGTGTTGCTGGCGTTGAATTATTTTTTATTGGGACTGTTTTGTTATCGAGTTACAATTAAACCCATCGCGGCAATCATTTTGCTGTTGTCTGCTGTGGTGGCGTACCACATGGACACGTTTGACGTGGTGATTGATAAAGTCATGTTGCAAAACGTCGTTCAGACCCAAACAGCAGAGGCCTTGGATTTGTTGACTCCAAAATTCTTGGCGTATTTCGTGGTTTTGGGTGTGTTGCCGACATGGTGGCTTTTACGTCAAAAAATTGAGAAAACTTCATTCAAGCGCGGATTTTGGCTCAAGCTCAAATGGATGGGTTTGGCGTTGTTGTTGATTGCGCTGTGTGGTGGGGTGTTTAATAAAAGTGTGGCGTCTTTTGCTCGTGAACACAAAGCGGTGCGTTTTTATACCAATCCATTGACTTATTTGTACTCCGCAGGTCAATTTGTCGGCAATCATTTTTCCAGTCAGACCCAAGATTTTCAGGCAATTGGTTTGGATGCAAAAATCTCTGAAACCGATAATCACAAAAAATTGGTGATTATGGTGGTCGGTGAAACGGTGCGTGCCGATCATTGGTCACTCAATGGCTACGCTAAAAATACCAATCCACTGATGAGCCGAGAGTCCAATTTTGTGAGTTTACCGAATTTATATTCTTGTGGTACCAGTACGGCCGTGTCGGTGCCGTGCATGTTCACCAATCTTGGACGCGCGAACTATAGTGACAAAAAATTCAATAACACTGAAAATGTCTTAGACGTGCTCAAGCGCGCTGGGGTGCAGGTGCTGTGGCGCGACAATAATTCAAGTTCCAAAGGTGTTGCCGATCGCGTGACCTATGAAGATTATCGAGACAGTAAACGCAACCCAATGTGTGAAGGTGAGTGCCGTGATGAAGGCATGTTGGTTGGTCTGCAAGAGTACATCAATCAAAATGCAGGCAAAGATATTTTAATTGTTTTGCACACCATGGGCAATCATGGGCCAGCGTACTTTAAACGTTATCCAAAGCAATTTGAAAAATTCACCCCCGCATGTCAGGACAATCAATTGGAAAATTGCAGTGCAGAATCCATTAGCAATGCATATGACAACGCCATTCTATACACCGATTATGTCTTGTCGCAAATCGTTCAGTTACTCAAAGCCAACGAAAATAAATACGAAACCTCCATGATTTATATGTCTGATCATGGTGAATCCTTGGGCGAAAAGGGTGTGTACCTGCATGGAATGCCGTATATGATTGCCCCCGATGCTCAGAAACATCCTGCTGCGGGTATTTGGGTGGGTCGAGATTTCAATGGCGTTGGTGTTGATAAACTCAAAAACATGGCTTCGCAACCGCTGTCGCACGATAATTTATTTCATACTTTGTTGGGTGGGTTTGAGGTGCAAACGCAGGTGTATCGACCTGAATTGGATATTTACCATTTGGCGGGTAGTGACAAGCCGTAATGTCACGCGTTGATTAAACCTTGTTTTTAAATAACAACTGCGCCACCACTTGTCCGTGGTCTGAGGAAAACCGCTCGCGGTTATGCAAGTGATCATTCAAACAATACACCTCGCGTACCTGAGCCATTTGAAAATGCGATTGTGGGTGAAACTCCTCGGATACCAAAATATGGTCGAGCACATCCAGAGAACCATCGTGGATGTGTGAGTAGACCACATTGCGCAACGGGTCGTTGCGGGTTTGAATGCGTTGCGCATCAAATAATTGAAAATCAAAAAAACTCTTACCGTAGCGTCCCGCACCCGCGATGATTTGCGTGGTCACTGATTGTGCGTGGTCGTTAAAATCACCTGCCACGATGCACGGTTCATGGTTGCGTTTGAGAATATGGTTTAAATAGTGGCGCAACGCCACCGCATCTGCCCCACGGCGCATGAGTGAGCGCAGTCCACCCATTGCCATATCATCAGGGTTGGTTTCATCTTCGTTGTCCAAATAATCAGGACGTTTTGATTTGAGATGCACGCCCAAAATATGTAGAGGAATATCATTGGGTAGTTTCACCATCACATGAGGTACAGCGCGGGTGATTTGTGTCAGTGGCGCGTTGTAGCCCGATGGTGTGATGGGTTGAGCATAATTGCTCACCCAATTCGCCTCGCCGAGCAACGGCAGTCGCGTGGCAATCGCCACCTGAGGTACAAGTTCATTTTTTGGCAACATCTTCACCGCATCGCGTGCGATAAGTTTGGCATGGTTCATGGTTTTGCTGACCGAGAGCGCATCCTGTAAGGCTTGGACATGGAACACCTCTTGAAACACCACCACATCGGCATTCATCGCATCCAATTGTTGCGCAATCCAATCCCGTTTTTGCATGTAAAACGCATGGTCATAAGGCTCTTGATTGGCATAAAACGCAAAATTCGGCATGGCGCAGTTGCGTAAATTAAATGTACCGATTTTGATGGAAATGCCAAACTCATCGCTGTGGTCAATGCTGGCTGGGAACTGGGGCATGAGGCTCTCCTGTGTTGATGGTGCATTGTACTGGAAAACAAATTTTAGTACGAATTTTGGGAACCTCTATAAACTCAAACTTTGTTGTGATGCCTTTGTTGCTGATAAAACCAAGTTTCAGCGGAGATAAAGAAATAGCCCCTTACAAACAAGATATGACTTTTAAACTTTTGCCATCGTATTCTGTAGATGGACACGCTTTTCTGCCATTGCAACGCTACAAAAAAGGAAGTATTATGCGGATGCGCTGATGCGCTTACTTGGGTTGTTACATTATATTTTTACCAAAAAGAAACACTTTCACACGGAGATAAAAATGAAGCAAATGAAAAATAAATGGTTAACCTTCATCGTATCGGGGTTGGTACTCACAGGGATGGTTGCTTGTGGCGGTTCAAAAAAAGACCCCAACGCTCCTTACACACCAAAATCCATCACGATGGTAGCACCATCCGATGCGGGCGGTGGTTGGGATAAAACGGCGCGCTCCATTACAAAAGTCATGAGTGAAACCAAATTGGTTTCCGTCAATATGTCCGTTGAAAATGTTCCAGGTGCCAGTGGTGCTAAATTTTTAGCTTCTTACTTGGCAAAAGATGTTGGCAATGACAGTAAATTATTTGTGAACTCTCCCCCCATCTTAATTAATAACCTGAAAAAAGATGGAAGTCCCTCTGGTTACAAAGATGTGACCCCATTGGCGGCTTTGACACAAGATTTTGGAGTGATTGCGGTACGTGCCGATTCTCCAATTAAAGACATTAAAGAGTTGATTGCCAAAATTAAAGCCGACCCTGCGAAAATTAACATTGCGGGTGGTTCATCCCCCGGAAGTATGGATCATTTGATTGCGTTATTGCCTTTGCATCGTGCGGGCGTTGACATCACAAAAGTTAAGTATCTACCATTTGATGGTGGTGGGAAAGCCATCGTTGCATTGTTGGGTGGTGAAGCCGATGCTTTGTCATCGGATGCCTCAGGCATTTCTGAGATGGCAAAAGCGGGCAAAGTTCGCGTTTTGGCAACCACTGCATCTGCACGCCTACCAGCACCGCTTGACCAAGTACCAACTCTAAAAGAGTCAGGAATTGATGCTGAGTTTTTGATTTGGCGTGGGGTATTTGGTCCCAAAGACATGTCTGCTTCAGCATATAAATTTTGGCAAAATGCTTTGAAAGAGTTGTCCGCCAAACCAGAGTGGCAGGCGGAATTGAAAACCCAAGGTTGGAATGGTGATTATAAGGATGGTGAACAATTTAAGGCCTATTTAGCGCAACAAGAAGCGGTCATTAAAGAATTGTTAACCACATTGGATTTGGCTAAATAAAAAATAACAAATCTCAAATCAAGCACGCGGCAAATTTTTTCGCGTGCTTATTTTTCATCTTTGCATCATTAATTACACAAGGAAAAACCTATGTCTCGTCGTTTCGACTTCATTGCCAGCGCTATTTTTTTGATTATTGGTTTATTTTTCATCATAGCAAGCCAACGTTTGGGTAACAACGTCATCGGTGGTACCGTTACCCCGGCTACGTTTCCTCAGGTCGCTGGGATTGTTTTAATGGTACTGAGTGTTTTATTGTTTGTTGACACCATCAAAACAGTTAAGACAACCGAAAAGCATCTCGCGGACATTTATTACCGCCGATTTTTTATTATTGTTTTGAGTATGGCGTTGTATATTTTACTCATTGAGCCTTTGGGTTTTGTTATCAGTACGTTTTTATTTTTATTGGTGGCTTTTCAAACGATGCATCGTGGCAAACTGCTCAGTTCTATTTTGATTGCTGGTGGTTTCTCATTGGTGGTGCATTTTGTATTTATTAAATTACTTGAGGCCAGCGTTCAATCATGGCCCAGTTTTATCAATTAACCCAAAGGAGTTCGCATGAGTACAATTGATTATTTAATGCAGGGGTTTTCGATATCATTTTTGTGGTACAACCTTTTGTTTGCTTTTATGGGGGTTCTGTTAGGTACGATTGTTGGGGTTTTACCAGGTATTGGACCTATGAGTGGTGTAGCCTTACTTATTCCCATCACGGCAACGATTACTGGCTCCATGGGCTTATCCAACGAAGACTCAGCCACCAGTTCAATTATCCTCTTGGCGGGTGTTTATTATGGTGCTATGTATGGCGGATCTACCACATCTATTTTGCTCAACACCCCTGGTGAATCGTCATCAGTAGTCACCGCCTTGGACGGCTATCAAATGGCAAAGCAGGGGCGTGCTGGGAGTGCGTTGTCTATTGCAGCAATTGGTTCATTCGTTGGCGGTATTGTCACACTTATCGCGCTGATGTTTTTGGCAGAACCCTTGTCGCGAATGGCACTCAAATTCAGCAGCGTTGAATATTTTTCGTTGATGGTGTTGGGTCTGTGCGCTATTTCTGGGCTGGCAGGAAAATCCATGGTCAAGGCTCTGATTATGACCACACTCGGTTTGTTAATTGCCACCATTGGTACAGATCAGTTTTCGGGTGTTGAGCGGTTTACATTTGGTGTTTTGTCTTTATCTGAAGGAGTTGCTTTTCTGACTTTGGCTGTGGGGTTATTTGCGGTCGGAGAGGTCTTCAAAACCATTTTACACGAAGACACCCAAGCCATTCAGATAGCAAAAATCAATAGTCTGTATCCATCAAAAGCAGAAATGAAAGAAAGTATCGGTCCTATTGCTCGTGGTTCTATTTTGGGATTTTTTATTGGCATATTACCAGGCGCTGGTGCAATTTTGGCTTCATTTTTTTCTTATGTTATGGAAAAAAAGATTTCAAAAACACCTGAGAAATTTGGTAAGGGTGCAATTGCAGGTGTTGCGGGTCCAGAAACGGCCAATAATGCAGCCTCAGGTGGCGCAATGGTTCCTTTGTTGACATTAGGGATTCCCAGTTCAGGAACTGCGGCGATTTTAATGGGTGCATTGATTATGTACAATGTTCAGCCTGGACCTTTATTGTTTTCAGAGCATCCGAAGGTTGCATGGGGTTTGATTGCGAGTATGTTTATCGGGAATGTCATGCTACTGATTTTGAATCTTCCTTTGGTTAAGGTTTTTGCAAAAATTATTGACACACCTGCAAAATATTTGTTGCCCTTAATCCTTTCCATTTCTATTTTTGGGGTTCTATCGGCTCAAAATTCTATGATAGATTTATGGATATTGTTGATTTGCGGCGCACTTGGTTTTTTGTTTGCTAAACATGACTATCCCGTTGCACCATTGGTGTTGAGTGTTATTCTGGGTCCCATGATGGAGGCTAATTTGGGGCGCGCATTGAATATCTCTGAAGGTAACTGGGGTATTTTTGTTAACCCAACGATGCACCCAATATCTTTAGCCTTTGTTATTGTTGCCGCTCTTTGGCTGTTGATTCCACTTATTTTAAAAATGAAAGGCAAAGAAGTCTTAGTTAATGACGATGATTGATAAAGTTTATTGGTGAATGGTGGTTTTTATTGCCAGACCATTCTAAAACTTTACGTATTTTGAGCCTTTTACATCAAAAAATAGTGCGCAGATTTTCTGGGCACTATTTTTTTACATTCTTTTTATATTTGAGAGCAGTTACATAACTTGTTTTTGAGTAAATCCAGACGGAAGGGGTTGTTCCGTGTTTCCTTAAATCTATGTACGAATTTTCACCACTTTGGGCTACAATGGAAAAAATTTCCAATGAGGCTGTTATGAATGAATTGACATTACTGTTAATTGCGGGCGTGTGGTGCGTGTTGGCGTACCTTGTCGGCTCGATTTCATTTGCAATCGTGTTGTCCAAATGGTTCGGCATGGACGACCCGCGCTCGTATGGCTCGAACAACCCTGGTGCGACCAATATGTTGCGTTCTGGGCGCAAAGAAGTGGCTTTGCTGACTTTGCTCGGCGATGCGCTCAAAGGTTTTTTGCCCGTGTATGTCGCTGCGCGTTGGGGTGAGATGAGTACAGTTGGGCTGGCTTGGGTGGCATTTTTTGCGTTTTTGGGGCATTTGTATCCGATTTATTTTAAATTCGTTGGCGGTAAAGGCGTGGCAACGTTTTTGGGTGTGGTCTTGGGTCTGTCGGCAAACATCGGTTTGTGGGTGGTTTTGGTGTGGGTGCTGTTGGCAATGGCGTTTCGTTATTCGTCCTTGTCCTCATTGGGTGCGAGTGCAGCGGCTCTGATTTTGTTTGCGCTGTATTGGGGCGTGGGTTGGGCATTGCTACCGATGGCTTTGATGGTGGGGTTGATGTTTTACCGCCATCGCGAGAATATCGCTAAATTACGGGCGGGGCAAGAACGCAAATTGTTTGCACCAAAACAGTGATATATGTTGTTTTTGCGTCTTTTTGGTGCGTCCGCGCATGGCCTTGCACCAAAAAAGACACGGTTTAAACCGTGGAATTGATAAACTGTGACGGTTAATTTTATATAATGTGGTTTGGTTTCGTAGCTTTCCTTTTTTACAACTGTACAACTCGCCTTTTTTCAGGAGCTTTAAATGAGTGATAATATTGCAAAAGTCATGCAGATGGTCAAAGACAACGATGTGAAATTCGTTGATTTTCGTTTTACCGATACCAAAGGTAAAGAGCAACACGTTTCAGTGCCTGTTTCTGCGTTTGATGAAGATAAGTTTGAATCAGGTCATGCATTTGACGGCTCTTCAATTGCGGGTTGGAAAGGCATCGAAGCCTCTGATATGTTGTTGATTCCAGATCCGACCACTGCAAACATCGACCCATTCACCGCTGAAACCACTTTGTTGTTGACCTGTGACGTGATTGACCCAACCGATGGTAAAGGTTATGACCGTGACCCACGTTCGATTGCCAAACGCGCTGAAGCGTATTTGAAATCATCGGGCTTGGGCGACACCGCGTTTTTCGGTCCAGAACCAGAATTCTTTATTTTTGACTCAATTCGCTATAAAGTTGATATGCAAGGCTCATTCGTGCGCATCGGTTCTGACGAAGCGGATTGGTCGTCTTCAGTTAAAACCGAAGGCGGTAACTTGGGTCATCGCCCCGGTGTTAAAGGTGGTTATTTCCCCGTTGCGCCAACCGATACTTTTATGGACATGCGTTCTGAAATGTGTTTGTTGCTTGAACAAATGGGCGTGCCTGTTGAAGTCCATCACCACGAAGTGGCAGGTGAAGGTCAAAACGAAATCGGTACTAAATTCTCGACTTTGGTGCAACGCGCTGATTGGACGCAAATTTTAAAATACGTGGTGTGGAATGTGGCCAATGCGTATGGCAAAACCGCAACCTTTATGCCAAAACCCGTGGTCGGCGATAATGGTTCAGGTATGCACATCCACCAATCGATTTGGAAAGATGGCGTGAATTTGTTTGCAGGTGACGGCTATGCGGGCTTGTCTGACACCGCTTTGTACTATGTCGGTGGTATCATTAAACACGCCAAAGCATTGAACGCGATTACCAACCCTTCAACCAACTCGTACAAACGTTTGGTTCCTCACTTTGAAGCGCCTGTGAAATTGGCTTATTCAGCTAAAAACCGTTCTGCATCAATCCGTATTCCATTCGTTTCAAATCCGAAAGGTCGCCGCATTGAAGCGCGTTTCCCAGATCCAATGGCGAACCCATACTTGGCATTTGCGGCATGTTTGATGGCGGGTTTGGACGGGATTCAAAACAAAATCCACCCCGGTGAACCTGCAACCAAAAATCTGTACGATTTGCCACCCGAAGAAGACAAATTGATTCCAACAGTGTGTGAAAGTTTGGAAGAAGCATTGGGTCATTTGGACAAAGACCGTGAATTCTTGACGCGCGGTGGTGTGTTCAGTAACGAAATGATTGATGCCTATATCGATTTGAAAATGAACGACGTGCGTTTGACGCAAATGACTGCAACCCCATTGGAATTCCAATTGTATTACAGTCTGTAATTGAGTTTTTAGTTTGAATAAAAAGTGCTGAGCGATAAAGTTCAGCACTTTTTTATTGGGGTTTTTTGCGCTAACTGATTGAATTTGAAAGTATAATGCCAGCATGTATACACGCGTGCGAACCATCATTCAAACACGGCTTCATCCAGCGATAATGGGTGCGGCAGTGTTTTTTTTAATCTCCAGCGCGCACGCACAAACCACGAGCAGTGTGGTGTATGTGTGTCAAGAAAAGGGTGTGCTGACTTTGCAAAATACCCAAGCACACACAAACACCGCCACGCGCACATGCAACAGCAAAATCATCACTGTACGAGAAATACCACGAGAATTTTCGCGCGGATTTTCTCGCCAAACAACACCATTCCCGGCCTTGCGCCAAATGGGCGATCCGATGCCCACTGCGCAAACGCTGATTGTGGGCGCGCAAGTGCCGAGCGCGGTGCAACAACAGCGCGATTTTGGACGCAGGCACATCGTGCAATCCGAGTTGAACGCGGCTGAGCAGCGTTTAATTAAACTACAAATCGAGTACAACAACGGTCAACCCGAACGCATGGGCCATGAGAAAAACCACCCAAAATACCTCGACCGCGTGGCGGGCTTGAAACAAAACATTCAACTCACGCAGTCAAGCATAGACGCGCTCAAACGTGAATTGACCCGCGTGCACGGAGCACAATAACCGATGAGTACGTTGTCCAAACACATCGAATTTGATGCGCTGCAATTTAGCATCATCATACTCAATACACAGGCGCGTATCGTGTATCTGAACACCTCGGCGCAGGTATTGTTGCGCACGCCGCAAAGCCATGCGCCTGAAGTGCCGTTGACGCAGTGGTTTGAAATGGATGATACGCTCACGCAAATCATGCAGCACATCGAACATGGCAGTGAGGATATATGTAAAGGCGTGGTGCGCATGATACGCCAAGGCGATGGCTCTGAATTGGAAGTGCCGCAACCCATCTATGTTGCCTTGTCTGCGCAGCGTCAGGCGGATGATGTCAGCGAGCGCGTCTATATACTGGAATGCTTTGAATTGGGGGCGTATGAGCAAGTACAGCAAGACTCGCAGTGGCGTGCACAGGTGCAAAGCCACCAATTGCTGATGCGTCAACTGGCGCACGAGATTAAAAATCCGCTTGGCGGGATTCGCGGTGCGACGCAGTTGCTACAAGATGAATTGGAGACTGAGCAGCCTGATTTGGTTGAATACACCGAAATGGTTTTGGAGCAAGTGGACAGACTGAAAAACTTGGTCGATCAATTCCTTGTACCTTATCGCCAAGGGATGGCGCAAGCGGTCGCGCTCAATATCCATGAGGTCTGCGAAAAAGTCTGCAAACTGGCGCAAATTGAATTTGCCGATGCGATTGATTGGCAGCGCGATTACGACGTGAGCGTGCCACAGGTGCGTGGTGTGGCGGATTATTTGCAGCAACTGTTGCTCAATTTGATGCAAAACGCAGGGCAAGCGGTTTTACGCGAACCCACCGCGCATCCCAAAGTCATATTGCGCACGCGCATTGCCCGCAACTGTTTGGTCAATCAAGTGACCTATCCGATGATGCTCGAAATTTCGGTGATTGACAACGGCCCAGGTGTGCCCGACGAAATTTACGACACCTTGTTTTTACCGATGGTCACGCAACGCGAAGGCGGAACGGGCTTGGGCTTGTCGGTCGCCATGCAAATCGCGCAACAACACGGTGGTACCATCGAAGTCCACAGCCGCGCAGGTCGCACACAGATGCGTGTACTGTTGCCGATTGTGCCCAACACCTAATTCATTCCTAAAATTGTTTCAGCACAGAACATTTGCACCGTTATAGTGCAAATGCGCTATCATTGTGCACCGAAGTATTGCACCCAAATAGTGCGGTGGATTGCACAATGGGCGTTGCACATACCAATTTATAGGAGGCGTTATGTATGGCTTAAACGACAAACCGACCATTTGGGTGGTTGACGATGATAAAAGCATACGCTGGGTTTTGGACAAAGCTTTGCAAAAATCACGTTTGCCCTACCGCATGTTTGCCGATGGACGCGAGGTCTTGGACGCTTTGGATTTTTGGAACAAACAGCCTGAAAACAAACGCCAAGCAGGTGACTATCCTGCGTTATTACTCTCCGACATTCGCATGCCCGATGTCAATGGCATTGAATTATTGCGCGAGTTTAAGAAACTGGCTCCCGAAGTGCCTGTGGTGATGATGACCGCGCATTCGGATTTAGAAAATGCGGTCTCAACGTTTCAGGAAGGCGCGGCGGAATACATCGCCAAACCGTTTGATACCGAAGAATTGGTCGCGCTCATCAAACGTTTTGTGCAACCCATCAAAGTGCCTGCGATGACCAATAGCACCGACGGCACCAGCGATGATGCGGATGGTTTTGAGCAACGTTATGGCTTGCTCGGACACAGTTCGGCGATTTTACAGGTTTTGCGCACGGTGGGGCGGCTCTCTGCCACTGAGGTCAATGTCTTGCTCACGGGTGAAACAGGCACGGGTAAAGAATTGGTCGCACGCGCGATTCACGCGACAGGTGTGCGCGCCAACGCGCCGTTTATCGCCATCAGCACCGCGGCAATTCCCGCGCACATGCTCGAATCCGAATTGTTTGGACACGAAAAAGGTGCGTTCACAGGTGCGGGCAATGCACGCATGGGACGGTTTGAAGAAGCCGAGGGTGGAACCTTGTTTTTAGATGAAATTGGCGATATGCCGATGGAATTACAGGCGCGACTTTTGCGTGTGCTTTCGGAAGGGGTTTTTTACCGCGTCGGTGGCAGCGAATTGGTGCAAGCCAATGTGCGCATCATCGCCGCCACTCATCAGAACTTGGCGCAACGGGTTGATCAGGGTTTGTTTCGAGCAGATTTATACCACCGTTTAAATGTGGTTGGCATTCATCTGCCCGCATTGCGCGACCGAGCTGAAGACATCCCACAACTGATGCAACACTTCCTTGCGCAAGCGGCGAGGGACCTCAAATTGCTCGCGCCCAAAACCCTATCACCCGCGGCGATGGAAGTGTGTCAAAAAGCGGCGTGGACAGGCAATGTGCGTCAATTGGACAATGTCTGCCGTTGGCTCACGGTGATGACACCGACCCAATTGGTCAATGAGGCGGATTTACCCGCCGAGGTGCGTGAACGTCCTGTCGAAGTCAACGCGTCATTTAGCCCATCAGGCGCGACGGGCATGACGGGCGTGAACACATGGCAAGAACTTTTGCGCATTGCGGTGCGTCAAGGTCTGAATGACCAAGTGCCAGCAGTGATGCTTAAATTACAAGACCAGTTTGAGCAAGTGGTCATCGGTGAAGCACTCAAATACACCCACAACCACCGTCAAAAAGCCGCGCAGTTGTTGGGGATTGGGCGCAATACGATTACGCGCAAAGTACGGGATTAACGCAATCGTTCAAAATCCAAGCCTTGTCATCGCACAAGGCTTTTTTATTTCCTACAAACCGTATTGAGCCTGTCTTTGCGGTACAATACCCCGTCATTTAACCAAAACACAATCAAATCATGAATCAGCATTACATAGAAACCGACATCCGCGTCCTCAAAGGATTGGAGCCTGTCAAAGAGCGTCCGGGGATGTACACGCGCACCGAAAATCCGCTGCACATCATTCAAGAAGTGATTGACAATGCGGCCGATGAGGCACTCGGTGGCTTTGGCACAACGATTGCGGTGACGCAGCACACCGATGGTTCAATCAGTGTTGAGGACGATGGGCGTGGGATTCCGATTGGTATTCACCCTGAAGAAGGTGTGCCTGTGCTCGAAATCGTGTTCACACGTTTGCATGCGGGTGGTAAGTTCAATAAAGCCGATGGCGGCGCGTATGCGTTTTCGGGTGGTTTGCACGGCGTGGGTGTGTCGGTGACCAATGCGCTCTCAACGCATTTGGGCGTGACGGTCTGGCGTGACAAACAAGTCGCGAGCATTGCGTTTTCGGGTGGTGACGTGATCGCGCCTTTAACGGTTCAACCAGCAGGGCGGGGCGATAAGAAAAGCGGTACGCGCGTGACCATCGTTCCCGATACCAAGTATTTTGATTCGCCACACATTCCGCAAGCCGAGTTGGAACGTTTGCTGCGCGCCAAAGCGGTGCTGATGTCGGGCGTGACCGTCACCTTGACCCAAGAAAAAACGGGGCAAACGCAAACGTGGCTGTACAAAGACGGCTTGCAAGGCTATTTGCGCGAGTATTTGGAGCAGGACGCGCTGATACCTTTTTTTAGTGGTGCATGGTTTGCGGGTAAAAACGATGAGCAGTTCGCCGAGGGCGAGGGCGCAGAATGGGTATTGGCATGGACGCGTGAGGGTGGTTTGTTGCGCGAGAGTTATGTTAATTTGATTGGCACGACTGCGGGCGGTACGCACGAGGCGGGCATTCGCGAGGGTGTGTTTGGTGCGGTCAAAAGTTTCATCGAATTACACGCTTTGTTGCCCAAAGGCGTGAAACTGATTTCGGAGGATGTGTTCTCACGCGCATCGTTTGTGCTTTCAGCCAAAGTCTTGGATCCACAATTTCAAGGACAAACCAAAGAGCGTTTGAACAATCGCGATGCGGTCAAATTGGTGGCGCAAGCCACGCGCCCCGCACTGGAATTGTGGCTCAATCAACACGTCGATTACGGCAAATTGCTTGCCGAATTGGTCATCAGCCAAGCGCAAGCACGCAACAAAGCCGCTCAAAAAATTGAGAAAAAGAAAAGTTCGGGTGTGGCGGTTTTACCCGGAAAATTAACCGACTGCGAGTCGAATGACACGAGTTTGAATGAATTGTTTTTGGTCGAAGGTGATTCAGCAGGTGGCTCGGCGAAAATGGGTCGCGACAAAGAGTTTCAAGCGATTCTGCCACTGCGCGGCAAGGTGCTCAATACATGGGAAGTTGATAAAGACCGTTTATTTGCCAACAATGAGGTGCATGACATCGCGGTGGCGATTGGGGTGGATCCGCATGGGATGAATGACACGGTTGATTTGAGCGGCTTGCGTTATGGCAAAATTTGTATTTTGTCGGATGCCGATGTCGATGGTTCGCATATTCAGGTCTTGCTCTTGACCTTGTTTTACAAGCATTTCCCAAGATTGATTGAAGTGGGGCATATTTACATCGCTCGCCCTCCGCTGTTTCGGGTGGACGTGCCTGCACGGGGTAAAAAGCTCGCGCAAAAGGTCTATTGTTTGGATATGGATGAACTCACACGCATACAGGATAAATTGCTCAAAGATGGCATGAAAGAATCTGCTTGGCAGGTCTCGCGTTTTAAAGGTTTGGGTGAAATGAATGCCGAGCAATTGTGGGATACGACCATGAATCCTGACACGCGTCGTTTGGCTCAGGTTGGCTTGCACGCCGAATTTGTCGTCGATGACGCGCAGAGTAAAAGCATGATGCACATGCTCATGGGCAAAACCGAAGCGGCTTCGCGTCGTGCGTGGTTGGAAGAAAAAGGTAATTTGGCGGATGCGGACATCTAAGCTGCTGTTTTTACAACAAAATTTACATTTAACCTTGAATTGTGGTGCTTGAGGCGCATTTACTCCATGAAGTGGTGGGATAATAACAGATTGCAGCGATGATACATCGATGGATACATGACATCGACGTAGCGTGGGCTGTGTCCACGAAAATGATGTAAATGCTTCACTCGTGGGCGCAGCCCACGCTACATAACGTGATTAATTTCAATCAGTTAATCATTGAGTCAAAAGTTATCAAAATGATTTGTGAGGGGTATCATAAATCGACCTGAAATTGACCAAAATTGACCACAAAGGATTTAATAAAAGTATGGCTGTTCACTTAAATTTTCGACATGTATTGCTTACCGCGACTTTGTTGGCTTTGTCCGTGGGTCAAGCGGCGCACGCCGCACCTGCCAAAAAAAAGGCCGCAACTACGCATTGGTCTGCAGACAAAAAAGCAAGCGAATCTAAAGCAGAGTCAGACACTTCTCTGAGCGGTTTGTACGTGTACGTCGATGAAGAAGGCGTGCCGCATTATTCGCTACAACCTTTGGATGAGCGGTATGTTTTGTTCTCGAATGCGGGTCCTGTGATGGATAAAGACATTAAGTTGGCGGTCGGCAAACCTGAGAAAAAAATTGGTAAAGCGTATTTCGGCGATGTCATGGTTGGGCTGTATGGTTTGGGCAATAACTATGGCACGGCATCATCTGCGGTATCGCGCCGTTTGGTCGGCAATCCGTATTTGGCGCGTTATGAATCCACGATTATCAAACATGCGGTAAAAAACGGTGTGGATGTGAATTTGATTAAGGCGGTCATGGCAGCAGAGTCGGGGTTTAATTCCAGTGCTTTGTCGCCCAAAAATGCGATGGGCTTAATGCAAGTGATTCCGAGTACGGGTGCGCGTTATGGCGTTTCAGCCAATCAATTGATGGTTCCTGAGCGCAATATTCACGCAGGCGTGAGTTATTTGCGTGATTTGTCGAGAATGTTTAGAGGACAACCCGAACTGGTGATTGCCGCTTACAACGCAGGTGAAGGCGCGGTGTATAAATACAACCGCCGCATTCCACCCTATGCCGAAACCCAAAACTATGTGCGCAAAGTCATGCAGTATTATCAAGTGTTTGCTGGGCAGGAACCCAATACCCCTGTTTTTACTCGAACCAAGGCGCGTAAAGGGGCTAAAAGTTTGGCGGCAGTCGGCTGGGACAGTAACGCCAGACGCAGTATGCAACGGGTAAAAACCACAGTCGGTTCAAATAAGGCAAGGCCCATCACCAATTAAGCCGCGATTGCTTTAAAATACGCCTCATGGAGTCCATGAGGCTTTTTTGCGTCCACACAATAACAAAGGCACGTATGCACCCTTCTGATGATTTACTCACCATAGAGAACGACGATACCAAAGTTTTACTTGCACAATATGCCGAGCGTGCGTATTTAGACTACGCGGTTTCGGTGGTCAAAGGGCGCGCATTGCCCGATGTGGCCGATGGGCAAAAACCCGTACAGCGGCGCATTTTGTATTCCATGCACGAAATGGGCTTGTCGGCGACCGCTAAACCCGTTAAATCCGCGCGCGTGGTCGGTGATGTTTTGGGTAAATTTCACCCGCATGGCGACTCATCGGCGTACGAAGCCTTGGTGCGATTGGCGCAGGATTTTTCCCTGCGTTATCCACTGATTGATGGGCAAGGCAACTTCGGCTCGCGCGATGGCGATGGCGCGGCAGCGATGCGCTACACCGAAGCACGTTTGACACCGATTGCCTCATTACTGCTCGATGAGTTGGACATGGGCACGGTGGATTTTGTGCCCAACTACGATGGCTCGATGGAAGAGCCTGCATTGCTGCCTGCGCGTTTGCCGTTTGTCTTGCTCAATGGCGCGTCGGGAATTGCGGTCGGCATGGCGACGGAAATTCCCTCGCACAATTTGAATGAAGTTGCGAGCGCGGCGATTGCCCTGATTAAACGCCCGAAACTGCCTGATGAAGAGTTGGCGCACATTCTGCCTGCGCCCGATTTCCCCGGTGGTGGACAAATCACCAACAGCCTGACTGAAATCGCACAAATGTACCAAACGGGCAAAGGCTCAATCAAGGTGCGCGCACGCTGGCAAATTGAGGAATTGGCGCGTGGTCAATGGCAATTGGTGGTGTACGAGTTACCACCGAATGCATCGAGCCAAAAAGTCTTGGAAGAGATTGAAGAACTCTCCAACCCCAAAGTAAAAACGGGTAAAAAGGCTTTACTGCCAGACCAGCAAAACAACAAAGCCCTGATTCTCTCGATGCTCGACACTGTGCGCGATGAGTCGGGTAAAAACGCCCCCGTGCGCCTCGTATTTGAACCGAAATCAAAGAATATTTCAGTCGAAGAATTCAGCAACTTTTTACTCTCGAATACTAGTTTAGAAGGCTCGGTGTCCTTGAATTTGGTCATGGTGGGGCGCGACGGGCGACCATGTCAAAAAAATGTGCGTGAGGTTTTGAATGAATGGATTGCTTACCGCCAAGATACCGTCACCCGTCGCACGCAGTTTAGGGTACAAAAGGTCGCTGACCGCATCCACATCCTCGAGGGGCGCGAAATCGTACTGCTCAATATCGATGAAGTGATTCACATCATTCGAGAGTCCGATGAGCCAAAACCCGCACTGATGGCGCAATTTAACCTGTCTGAGCGTCAAGCCGAGGATATTTTAGAGATTCGCTTGCGACAATTGGCACGGTTGGAGGCGATTAAAATTGAACAAGAGTTGATGAATCTGCGCGATGAACTCATGGGTTTACAAGAAATGCTCAACGACGAGACCATCCTCAAGCGGCAACTCATCAAGGAAATCGAAGCAGACGCGAAAAAATTCGGTGACGAACGCCGCACCTTGCTCGAAGAAGCACAAAAAGCCAGTGTCAGCGTCGCAGTGGTGGATGAGCCCATGACCGTGATTGTTTCAAAAAATGGCTGGGTGCGCGCGCGCACAGGGCATCAAATTGAAGTCGATACGCTCACATTCAAACAAGGCGACGAGTTGCATGATATCTATGCTTGCCGCTCGGTTCACAACCTCTACGCCATCGACAGCAAAGGGCGCGCGTATTCCGTGCCTGTATCGGCTTTACCGGGTGGGCGTGGTGACGGCGTACCGCTGGCGACCTTGGTCGATGTACAAGACGGCGCAAGGTTGTCACAATACTTCGCAGGCGATGAAAACACCCGCTTGGCAATCGCCACCGCGCAAGGCATGGGCTTTGCCTGCAATGCGGGTGATTTAACGTCGCGTGTGCGCGCGGGCAAAGCCTTTGTCAATTTGAGCGAGGGCGACACAGTGCTCAGGCTCGTGCCGATGGATGCCTTTGATATGTATTTGGCGTGTTTGGCAAACGATGGGCGATTGTTGAACTTTAACTTGGTCGAACTCAAAGAACTCAACAGTGGCGGTAAAGGGGTTATCTTGATGGACATTGAGCCCCCTGTTGAATTGGTCGATGTGTTGCCAAACGACGGCGTGGCGTTGATGGTGCTGCACGTCAATCGCACGGGTAAACCACAAGAATTGCGCTTGTCGGGCAGCAGTTTGCAAACCTTCGTCGCTGCGCGTGCGCGCAAAGGCAAAGTGATTGATGCGAAATTTAAAGCGCATGGTTTGAAACGGGTGGTGATACCAACGATGGGGTAAATTGCGTTGTCGTCTTTGCGAGCCTCGAATGATTTTATCGAGGCGCGGCAATCCATCTGAATTTTGCTGTGGTGACGTGATGTGGATTGCTTCGCTGGTAAACCGTCGCTCGCAATGACGGGAGCATGATGTAAATTTGGGGTAGGGTGGGCACCCAAAGCAGTGCTTTTGCCCCGCCCTACGAGAAGCCGCTTTTTACAAATTCAAAATCATTCGTCATTATTCTATGAGCACTAAAAATCATTCATCCGCTACAACCCAATGCCCCTGCGGCACAACGCAAACCTATGTGCAGTGCTGCGGTGTGTTTCATGCGAGCACACAATATGCGCCAACCGCACAAGTGTTGATGCGTTCGCGTTACAGTGCGTATGTGATGAATGATTTTGCTTACCTGCGTGTAACTTGGCATCCGAGTACATGTCCAACCGATTTGGGTGAACACGATGATGCTTCGGTCGCGACCAAATGGTTGGGGTTGAGCGTGCAAAAAACATGGCAGGGCGCGCAAGATGATGAAGCGTTTGTTGAGTTTATCGCCAAATACAAAATCGGCGGTCAGCGGGTTGAACGACTGCACGAAGTCAGCCGATTTGTGCGCGAGGATGGGCGTTGGTTTTATGTCGATGGTGCGTTTTTATCGACACCGCGCCAATAGGTTTCAACCACTTGTGCGTTTTGATTGAGCAATCGCGCCATGATGAAAAACACATCCGAGCAACGATTGAGGTATTTGAGGCTGGCGTCATTTTGTGCTTCGGTTTGATTGAGCAAAACCAATGCACGCTCAGCGCGCCGAGCCACACTGCGACAAATGTGCGCTTGCGAAGCACTGACTGTGCCCGATGGTAGGATGAATTCTTTCAGCGCAGGCAGTTGCGCGTTCGCTTGCTCGGCCCAATGCTCGACTTCATCCAGCGCGCCTGCACGCAAAAACACCATCCCCGGAACAGCGAGTTCAGAACCAATTTCAAACAAATGGTGTTGAATTTGTGCCAAAAAATCATCGAGCACGGCATCCGTAGAGGCATTGAGCGTGCTGCGCAACACGCCGATGTTTGAGTTCAATTCATCCACATCGCCCATCGCATCAAAGCGTGGGTGTGACTTGGACAGGCGCGTGCCATCGGCGAGTGACGATGTGCCGTTGTCTCCCGTGCGGGTGATGATTTGGTCGAGGCGGTTGGTCATGGCGGCTTTCGGTGGTGGCTTAATGTCATGCCGAGCTTGACTCAGCATCTCCTTTCAAGGAGATTGCGGGTCAGAAAAGCACTGCCCGCAATGCCTCGATTTTTGCAATGGTCAACAATAATCAATCGCGGAAATTATCAAAGGTCAAAGGCAGGTCTTCCATATCCTTGCGCAACATCGCCATCACACTTTGCAAATCATCACGTTTGCCGCCCGTCACGCGCACCGCATCGCCTTGAATGCTGGCTTGAACCTTGATTTTCGAGTCTTTGATGAGTTTGACGATTTTTTTCGCGTCCTCGGTCGCCACGCCATTTTTCACTTGGATGGCTTGTTTGACTTTATCACCGCCCATTTTTTGCACGTCTTTTTCGACCAAAAAACGCACGTCCACATTGCGTTTGGCGCATTTGTTGCGCAGTACATCCAAAACTTGTTCCAATTGAAATTGCGAATCAGCAAAAGCGGTTAATTCAAACTCCTTTTGCTCAACGCGCGCGTCTGAGCCTTTGAAGTCAAAACGGCCTGTGATTTCTTTATTGGTTTGTTCGACCGCATTGCGCAATTCAACCGCATCGGCTTTAAGGACTGTGTCAAATGAGGGCATGGTGTTTCCTTTTTATCAATGTTTAACTGCGAAATTATACTGCATTGGTATAATGCAGGCTGAATTTTACACAGACTCTGATGAAAATGACTGCACACACAACGCCCGCCATCGCGCACCACATGGATTTAACTGCATTCAATACCTTGGGGTTTTCGGTATCTGCCGAGCAATACATCACTGTGCGAGACACCCAAGCATTCATTCAATGGTGGTGCGCGCCTGAGCAAGCCACATTGCGCGAGCAACCGCGATTCATCTTGGGTGGAGGTAGTAATCTGGTGCTCACGCAAGACATCCGAGCATTGGTTTTGCACCTACAAACGGTGGGTATGCAAGAAGTCAAGCGCGACGACATGCACGTTTGGATGGAGGTGCAAGCAGGCGAAATGTGGCATGACTTTGTAATGTACTGTGTGGCGCAAGGTTGGGCGGGGGTGGAGAACCTCGCGCTGATACCGGGTACGGTCGGCGCAAGTCCTGTGCAAAACATCGGTGCATATGGCATGGAAGCAGGGCAGGCGATTGAATACGTCACGGCGTTTGACTTTGCGACCTTGCAAATGGTACAGATTGCTGGGCAAGAGTGCGCCCTTGCTTATCGTGACAGCCTATTCAAACACGCGCTACACAACGAACAAGCGCGTTACCTCATCACCTCAGTGTGTTTTAAACTGCGCCATGATTTGCGCGATTGGCAAGCCACACTCGGTTATGGCGATGTGGCGAGCCGTGTGCGCGAAAACACGCAGGGACGTGCTGTTTGTCCGAATGATGTGGCGCAAGCGATTATCAGCATTCGTCAAAGCAAATTGCCTGATCCGAAGGTTTTGGGCAATGCGGGCAGTTTTTTTAAAAATCCTGTGGTGGACAAACCCCAAGCCGATGCGCTCAAAACGCAGCACGACAAACTTCCATGCTATCCAATGACTGATGGACGTGTGAAACTTGCGGCGGGCTGGTTGATTGAGCAAGCGGGCTGGAAAGGGGCGCGTTCAGCCGATGGGCATGTGGGGGTGTATGACAAACAGGCTTTGGTGCTGGTTCATCATGGTGGCGGCACAGGCGCGCAGTTGATGACCTTGGCGCGTGCGATTGCCGAGGATGTGCAACGTAAATTTGGTGTGTTTATTGAGCCAGAACCTATCGTGGTTTAAAAAACGCGGCGGGCGTTGAGTCGCATTTTGTTGTAGAAATCATTATTTCGTACCCGTACTACCAAACCCACCCGCACCGCGATCCGAAGCATCAAAATTCTCGACCAAATTAAACTGTGCTTGCACCACAGGCACGATGACCATCTGCGCGATGCGCTCGAATGGCTCGATGGTGAATGCGGTACTGCCGCGATTCCAAGTCGAAACCATCAGTTCACCCTGATAATCCGAATCAATCAAGCCGACCAAGTTACCCAAAACCACGCCGTGTTTGTGCCCCAAGCCCGAGCGTGGCAAAATCATGGCGGCATAGTTCGCATCGGCCAAATGAATTGCCAAGCCTGTGGGAATCAGCACCGTTTGTCCTGGTTCTAAGACGATTCTGTCAGAGATACACGCGCGTAAATCGAGGCCTGCGCTGCCTGCTGTGGCATAATGCGGTAGTTGGTCTTTAATCAATGGATTGATGATTTTAACGTCAATGTGCATGGTGAATTCCTTATTGAATGAACGGTGCATTGTAAACGATTTGATGGTTTGAATGAAGGTTTAGATGAAGCCCCCTAAGATTCCGCGCTCGGTTTTGGTGATGATACACACGCCCGATATGCAGTTTTTACTGCTCAAACGGGTGTGTAAAAATGAGTTTGATTGCGATTTTTGGCAATCGGTCACGGGTAGTTTGGATTTTGAAGATGAGTTGCCCATCAATGCGGCGCGGCGCGAGTTGTTTGAAGAAACAGGTTTACGCGTTGAGGATTATATTTTTCGCGATTTGGCGCAGACGACCGAGTATGAAATTTTCCCAGAATGGCGTTATCGTTATGCCGATGGTGTGACGCACAATATCGAATATCAATTTGCCCTGTGTGTGCCCGATACCACTGTGGCGGTGCGCTTGGCTGAGGGCGAACACACCGAGTATCAGTGGTTGCCTGCGTCTGAGGCGGCGGATTTGTGCTTTTCGTGGAACAACGCGGGCGCAATACGGCGGCTGGCGGGGATTGATTAAAAAAAGTGGAATATTTCGACTGAGACAGTTGACAAACCCCCTCTCCCCTAGCATCCTCTCTCCCGCGGTGCGGGCGATGGGGGCATCCGAGGATTTGCAGACATCAAAAAAGACGGAATATTCCGCCTTTTTTGATGTTGAAACGATGTGGGTGCGTTATTTTGCCAACTGAGCGGGAGGCAAAGTGCAGTTGCTGTTCAAACTCAGACGTGGATAAGTCGCATCGGTTGGACGTTGCCACACGGTCACGCAGTCATTGACCATGAAATTGTCGCTGCTTTGCACGACAAAACTCTCATTGGCGCCCGATTGCACGGTGTAGCGGTACATGGTTTCGGGTGAACTGATGCCGTTCATCAAGATTTGCGCCAAGCCAAAACTGATGCCCCAACCGATATTGCCACCGCCACCGCCGACCCCCACGCTGACATCGACAGGACTGGTGCGGCGTTGTTCGTATTGTTGAATGGTTTGCTTTTCGGTGATTTTACCGAGACTGGCGCGTGCATCGGTGGCGACACTTTGCGAGTTGGTCGCGCAAGCAGTCAGTACCAAGCCGATGCCCAATGCGCTGGCGATTTTGACGAGGTTTTGGGTGTTGGATGTGTTCATGGTGCTGTCCTTAACGGTTGGTTTTTTCATTTTACACGACGCGCGCTAGAAAACCGCTGTGCCCAATAGGTTTTCGAATAATCCTCTATCCGAACATCACCGCCTGAACTGGGTGCGTGGATAAAATATGTCTGTCCCACATAAATACCTACATGCGAATATGGTTGACCATCGGTATTGAAAAAAAGCAAATCACCTGCTTGCACTTGATTTAGATTCATAGAACTGCCGTAATTTACTTGATCAGCTGAACGGCGCGGTAGGTTGATATTGAGCGATTTTTTCGCTGAGTATTGTACCAAGCCTGAGCAATCAAAGCCTTCATTTGGGCTGCCACCACCGTATTTGTACGGTGTGCCGAGAAATTTCATGGCGTACACCGCCAGAGCACGATTGGGACCCGCGCCCACGCTGACGTTTTGTGGGGTTTTATTCGGACGTTTGTTGCGATTGGGTGTGGTTGCGCAGGCACTGAGGAATAAAAACACGCTCATGATGAGCCAAATGAGCCAAACGGGTGCTGTGCGTGGGCGGGTCACTGCGTTCATGTGCTCAACTCCAATGTGGCGCAAACAGGCGCGTGGTCGGACGGTTGTTCGTGTTTGCGCGGTTGTTTATCAATCACACATTCAACGCACGCATCGGCTAAGGGTTGACTCAATAGGATGAGGTCAATGCGCAAACCTGCATTGCGTCGAAAAGCCATTTGGCGATAATCCCACCATGAAAACGATTTTTCGGGTTGTTCAAACAGTCTAAACGCATCGTTCAGACCCAAATCGATTAATTCTTGCAGTGCTTGACGTTCAGCAGGTGACACGAGGTTGCAACCGAGCCATTTGTCAGGGTTGTGCACGTCGGCATCGGTCGGGGCGATATTGAAGTCGCCAAGCACAACCACGCGTGCATGACGGGTCATTTCATCGGCCACATAGTCGCGCAGAGCCTTGAGCCAATTCATTTTATAGCTGAATTTGTCGGTATCGGGTGCTTGACCGTTGACCACATACACATTGATGACGCGCACGCCATTGATGGTGCTGGCAATCAAGCGTTGTTGGTCGTCTTGGAAATTGGGCAGGTTTTTTTGTACCTCAGTTTGCGCGACTCGGCTGATGATGGCCACGCCGTTGTAGGTTTTCTGTCCACTGAAATGCACGTGCAAACCCGCCTCGGTGAATGCATCAATTGGAAATGCCTCATCGGTCATTTTAATTTCTTGCAAGCACAGCACATCCGTGTCGGTATCGCGCATGTAGTCAAACACTTGCGGCAAGCGCACTTTGAGCGAATTGACATTCCATGTGGCTATTTTAAAAGCGATTTTGAAAGGCATGGGGCTTCCTTAATTGAGGCAAATTGATGACATTATCGCTGATTTGTCACATTTTTGTGAATTGTGACTGTGTCATATTTATGTCATTAAATTGTCACATAAGCCAATTATAGTGGCGGCAGTTGCAGAGTTTGTTAACTGAGCGAGCTGATTTAAAACACATCAGCACTTATTTTAGGCAATCCAAAGATTTGGGGTGCTCTTGTTAGGAGAAATGAAATGAAAGTAAAATTTTTATTGGCAGGTTTGACAGCTGTGGTATTGAGTGCGAGTTTGGTCGCGTGTGGTGGCGGTGATAAAGCAGCCGATGCGGCGAAAGCACCAGCAGGCATTAATGGCACGGGCGCGACTTTCCCCGCGCCGATTTATACCAAATGGGCTTCTGATTATAAAGCAGCCAGTGGTGTGTCAATCAACTACCAAGGTGTGGGTTCATCGGGTGGCATCAAAGCGATTGAACAAAAAACCGTTGATTTTGGCGCGACCGATGATCCGATGAAAGGTGATAAATTGGATGCAGCAGGTTTGTTGCAATTCCCAGCGGTGATTGGTGGGATTGTTGCTGTCTATAACATCGATGGTGTGGGTGAGTTGGTGTTGAACGGTCAAGTTTTGGGTGACATTTATTTGATGAAAATCAAAAAATGGAACGACCCTGCGATTGTTGCTTTGAACAAAGGCGCTAAGTTGCCTGATTTGGAAATCAAAGTGGTGCGTCGTTCGGACGGCTCAGGTACAACGGCAATGTTCACCGATTATTTGACTTTGGTGAACGAAGGCTGGAAAGCGATTGGCGCGAGCAAAGAGCCAAAATGGATGGACGGTACCGTGGGTGGTAAAGGCAATGATGGCGTGGCGGCGAGCGTGAAGCAGTTGCCAGGTGCGATTGGTTATGTTGAGTATGCCTATGCCAAGAAAAACGGTATGGCTGCGGCGGCGATGGTGAATAAAGATGGCAAAGTGGTCAAACCTTCTGCTGAGGGTTTTGCGGCTGCGGCGGCTGGTGCGGATTGGTCTGCGAAACCAGGCATGGGGATTTCTTTGAACAACCAAGCAGGTGAAAAAACCTGGCCGATTGCAGGTGCAACGTTTATCTTGATGCACAAAAAAGCCGACGATGCGAAAAAATCTGCGGAAGTCTTGAAGTTCTTTGACTATGCTTTGAGCAAAGGTCAGGCACAGGCATCGAGTTTGGAATACATTCCTTTGCCTGATTCTGTGGTTGCGAAAATCAAAGAGTCATGGAAACAAATCGTTGATGCCTCTGGTAAGCCTGTTCTGTAAAGGTTGATGTGGGTGGGCAATGCCCACCCTATGGTTAGGTTCTGCGCAATTGAAATTATTTGTCAATTCAATGAATTAAATCAAGGTCGTCATTGCGAGTGAATGGATACAAAAGTTGCGTTGAAAAACCTGCCTCGCGACGACAGATTTTTAATCTAACATTTTCAATCTGAATCAAGCAATCGGGAAAACACGATGCAAAACACACTTGAAATATCCGCGCCGAAAATCCACCCCAAACCGTGGATGGATAAAGCGTTTAAGACACTGACCTTGCTCAATGCATGGTTGGTGTTGATTTTATTGGCAGGGATTATTGTGTCCCTGTTTTTTGGTTCACAGACCACTTGGCAAAAAGAGGGTTTGGGCTTTTTGACCAAAGAAGAATGGGACACTGCCGCAGGCAGTTTTGGTGCCTTGGGTCCTGTTGCAGGGACTTTGATTACCTCAGGGATTGCGCTACTGCTTGCTTTGCCTGTGAGCATTGGGATTGCGATGTTCCTCACCGAACTCGCACCTGCGTGGTTGCGTCGTCCACTCGGTACAGCGATTGAGTTGCTGGCAGCAATTCCGTCGATTATTTATGGCATGTGGGGTTTGTTTGTGATTGCGCCTTTGTTTATTGAATACGTGCAACCATTTTTGGCAATCACTTTGGGCAATGTACCTGTGATTGGCAAACTATTTTCAGGCACGCAACTCGGTGTCGGTGTGCTCACGGCGGGCGTGGTCTTGGCGATTATGATTGTGCCGTTTATCACGGCGGTGTTGCGCGATGTCTTCTCGCTCGTACCTCCCATGCTTAAAGAATCCGCCTACGGTTTGGGCGCAACGACTTGGGAAGTGGTGCGCAATATTGTGATTCCACACACCAAAATCGGTATGGTCGGTGGTGTGATGTTGGGCTTGGGGCGCGCGCTCGGTGAGACGATGGCGGTGACCTTTGTGATTGGTAACTCGCATGGTTTGAATCTGTCGCTGTTTGCCCCTGGCAACAGCATTGCTTCGACCTTGGCGAATGAATTTAACGAGGCGAGTTCGGACGAGCACCGCTCGGCATTGTTGGCTTTGGCTTTGGTATTGTTCTTGATTACCACGATTGTGTTGGGCTTTGCCAAGTGGTTGATTTCGCGCAATGAAGTTAAATAGGGGATGAGATGAATATTCAAGAATTAATGGCCAATCCTCTGTATCGCCGCAGAAAATGGACAAACCGAGTGATGTTGGTGCTCGCTGGTTTGGCGATTGTGGTGGGTTTGTTTTGGTTGTCGTGGATTATGTGGACACTGTTTAGCAAAGGCTTGGCTGCCTTGAGTCCCTCGCTGTTCACCGAAATCACCCCACCTGCGGGCGAAACAGGCGGTGGTTTGGCCAATGCCATCTTGGGCAGTGTGCTGATGGTGGCGGTGGCAACGATGATGACCACGCCGATTGGGATTTTGGCAGGGACGTATTTGGCTGAGTATGCGCGCAACAATACGCTGAGTAAAATCGTGCGTTTTATCAACGACATTTTGCTCTCAGCCCCGTCTATTGTCGTTGGTATGTTTGTGTTTTTGGTGGCGTATTATGGTTTGGGTCTGCGCCAAAACGCCTATTCTGGCTGGGCGGGTGCGTTTGCTTTGGCAATCATCATGCTGCCCGTGGTCGTGCGTACCACCGATGACATGCTCAAACTCGTGCCCAATACTTTGCGTGAAGCGGCGGTTGCACTGGGCACACCGTACTGGAAAATGATTTTCACGATTGGTTATCGCGCGGCGCGCACGGGGATGTTGACAGGCTTGTTGTTGGGCGTGGCGCGCATTTTTGGTGAGACCGCCCCCCTGTTGTTCACCGCGTTTGGTAACAATTTTTGGAGCAGCAATCTATCCGAGCGTATGGCGAGTTTGCCCCAAGTCATCAACCAATTTGGCTTGTCGCCCGATGAAAACTGGAATCAACTCGCATGGGGCGGGGCAATTTTGATTACTTTGTTGGTGCTATTCATCAATATCGTGACACGCTGGTATGCATCCAAACATGATTAACAGGAAAAAACTTATGTTGACTTCAACCGTAAATATGGCACACGAAACGCCAAAACTAAGCATTCAAAACCTAAACTTTTTTTACGGACAATTTAAGGCACTCAAAGATGTGAGCCTCGTGATTCCTGAGAAAAAAGTCACCGCGTTTATTGGGCCATCGGGCTGTGGTAAATCGACTTTACTGCGCACCTTGAACCGCATGTTTGAGTTGTATCCTGAGCAACGCGCTGAGGGTGAGATTATGTTTGGTGGTGAAAATATTCTGCAATCGAAACTTGACATCGCGATTTTACGTGCGAAAATCGGCATGGTGTTTCAAAAACCCACGCCGTTTCCCATGAGTATTTACGAAAACATCGCCTTTGGTGTGCGTTTGTTTGAAAAAATGTCCAAGGGTGAAATGGATGAGCGCGTCGAATGGGCGTTGCAAAAATCCGCGTTGTGGGGTGAAGTTAAAGACAAACTGCACCAAAGTGGCAACAGCCTATCGGGTGGGCAGCAACAACGTTTGTGCATCGCCCGTGCGATTGCGGTCAAACCCGAAGTATTGTTGCTCGATGAGCCCTGCTCTGCACTTGATCCGATTTCGACCGCGAAAGTTGAGGAATTGATTGTTGAGCTCAAAGAGGATTACACCGTGGTGATTGTCACCCACAATATGCAACAAGCGGCGCGGGTGTCAGACTACACGACTTATATGTATTTGGGCGAAATGGTTGAATTCGGCGAAACGCGTCAGATGTTTATGAAACCTGCGCGTCAGGAAACGGAAGATTACATCACTGGGCGATTTGGATAAAAATTTACCATCCGACACCCACACAATCAAGGACACAAAATGAACCACGTACACACTTCAAAAAACTACGAAGTTGAATTAGAAAACCTGCGCACCCGCGTATTGAGCATGGGTGGGCGCGTTGAGAGCCAAGTGCGCTCCGCGGTGCTCGCGTACAGCGAGGGTGATACGCAAATGGCTGAGCAAGTGCTTACCATCGAGCGCGAAATCAATTTAGAGCACCTGAGTGCCGATCAGTTTTGCACTGAGGTGATTGCCCGTCGTCAACCCGCAGCGCGCGATTTGAGGCTATTGCTCGGAGTGATTCGCGTGATTTCAGATTTGGAGCGTGTGGCCGATCAAGCGGCTAAAATCGCCAAACTGGTTCTGCGCAGCGAGCAGCGCAGTGCTTTGCCGCGCGTGCATTCCATTTATCAATCAGCCGAGATGGCGAACACCATGATTCGCGGGGCATTGGATGCTTTTGCGCGTGAGGACAGTGTACAAGCGCGCAAAGTCATGAGCAGTGACAAAGAACTCGACGATCAATACATCGCCAGTATGCGCCAACTCATCACCTATATGATGGAAGATCCGCGCACGATTAGTTCGGCTTTGGACGATTTGTGGGTCGCCAAAGCGATTGAGCGCATGGGCGATCATGCGGAAAATATCGCCGAAGTTGCCATCTATATTGCCGAGGGCGAAGATGTGCGCTACAGTTCTGCAACGGACCAAAATGTTGGTGGCAGTGAAGATGAAGAAGATGAATGATTGGATTAAGGGCGTTTTGTGAATATTCAACCCGTCGCATTGGTGGTCGAAGACGAAGACGACATCAGCACATTATTGGAGTTTAGTCTGCGCAAAGCAGGCTTTGCGGTGGTGTGTGCCAAAAACCTATCCGAGGCACGCGCTCAGGTCAAAAAAGCCTTGCCCGATGTGGTGGTGCTCGATTGGATGCTACCCGATGGTGAAGGCGTGGCGTGGCTCAATGCCTTGCGTGCAGACGCTCGCACGGCGCGTTTGCCCGTGCTCATGCTCACGGCACGTGCACAAGAGATGGATAAACTCAAAGGTTTGGAATTGGGTGCAGATGATTACATCACCAAGCCATTTAGCCCTAAAGAATTGGTCGCTCGCATCAACACCGTATTGCGCCGCACTGCACCGCAACACGTGACGCAGGAAATCCAATTTGCCGATTGTGTGTTGCGCGACGATGACTTGAGTTTGGTGCAGGGCGAGCGGGTGGTGCCAATCGGCGGCACGGAGTACAAACTGCTCAAATTTTTCCTCACGCACAGTGAGCGCTCCTACAGTCGCGCGCAGTTATTGGACTTGGTGTGGGGTGACCACGTGTACATTGAAGAGCGCACTGTGGATGTGCATATCTTGCGGTTGCGTAAAATTTTACAAAAAGTTGGTTTGGAAGCGCGCCTTGAAACCGTGCGCGGCGTGGGCTATCGTTGGCAAGATAAAGTACAAAAATAAGGTATCATTTGCCATGCGAAGGCAATCAACCGATACTGTGATTGCGAGTGGATGTTGCGCGAAGCAATCCATCGGTACTAAATTGTTTGAGGCGGTATGGATTGCTTCACAGATGAAGCACCGTTTGCAATGACCACGGATACAATAAAATGAACTCAGAAATGCCCACAGACGCTGCACCCATTACCCACAACACCGCCTATCAAGAAGTCTCATTCATTCGTTCAGCCACTGTACCTGCGGTGGTGCTGACAATCTTGGTGGTGGGATTGTCGTATTTTTTACCCGCCTGGGTGGGTTTGGCGTTGGTGATTGCGTTTTTGCTGTGGCAATTGTCGGCGCATTACCGTGAACTCAAATTATTCGCGCTGTGGCTTTCGCACCCCACCAGTAAAAATGTCCCCTCAGGTCACGGCGTGTGGACGGATATTTTTGCCAAACTGTATGCCCTGCGGCGCGCCGATGAAAAGAACGAAGCACAACTGGCTGAATGGTTGGCGCGTTTTCAAAACACCATGCGCCACTTGCCCGATGGCGTGGTGATTATGGACAAGTCCACGCAAATCGAGTGGGCCAATCCTGTCGCAGAGCGACATTTTTCGCTGAATTTACAGCGCGACTTGGGTACGCGCTTGATGAATATTGTGCGCGAACCGCTGCTCGCACAGTGTGTGCAACAACATCAATACGATGCACCATTCAAAATGCTTTTAGGCAATAAACACCTTGAAGTTTTGTTGATTGACTTTGAGGATGAGCGCATGATTTTGGTCAGTCGCGACATCACTGAAACCGAACGCGTGGATGCGATGCGCAGGGATTTTATTGCCAATGCTTCGCATGAGTTGCGCACGCCTTTGACCGTCATCAGTGGGTTTTTGGAGCACGCACAGGACGAGCCGAATATGCCGATGAATGAGCGCGTCAAGCAAATTGATTTGATGCGCCATCAAGCCGAGCGCATGACGGTTTTGATTCAAGACATGCTGATGCTGTCTCGACTCGAGTCGGATGTACACGTGGACGCACAAAATATCGTCATGCCCTCACTGCTCAATCAACAAATTCAAAGTGCGCAGGCTTTGTCGGCAGGGCGGCATCAGATACACGCAGAGATTGCACCGATTAACATCAAAGGCAGTGAGCAGGAAATTGCCAGCGTAGTGAGCAATCTGCTGTCCAACGCTGTGCGCTATACACCCGAGGGCGGCGATATTTATCTGACATGGCAGTTAAATGCCGAGCAACAACCCACACTCACTGTGCGTGACACGGGTTTGGGCATTGCTTCCGAGCACATTCCACGCCTGACGGAGCGTTTTTATCGCGTCAACACCGCGCAATCGCGCGCCACCAAAGGCACAGGTTTGGGATTGGCGATTGTCAAACACGTATTGATTCGCCACCATGCGACTTTGAAAATCGAATCCAAATTGGCACCATCGCCTGAGCAGGGAACGAGATTTGTCGTGACTTTTCCCACCTAATTCTACGCACGCAACGGCTCATTGTTGCGCTGTTATTCGGGTTGTTGTTCAGGTTGCACGACGTGCTTTTGTTGGGGGCAGTATGGTAATATACGCCCACTTTCATTTGACTCGATACCGCCGTGCGCCATCCGCCCATGCCCTCCTACCACAAGAAAATCATTTTCGCCTCCTCACTTGGTACGGCGTTTGAGTGGTATGACTTTTATTTGTACGGTACTTTGGCATCGATTTTAGGGCGGCATTTTTTATCAGGCTACAATCCGACTGCAGATTTTATCGTCACCTTGATGTTGTTTGCGGTGGGCTTTGTGGTGCGTCCTTTCGGCGCGCTGTTTTTCGGTCGATTGGGCGATATGGTCGGGCGCAAGCACACGTTTTTGGTCACCATTTTAATCATGGGTTTATCGACGTTTATCATCGGTTTATTGCCCACGTATGAGTCCATCGGTGTCGCCGCTCCCATCATCTTGATTGCCTTGCGTCTGTTGCAAGGTTTGGCTTTGGGTGGTGAGTATGGTGGCGCGGCAACGTATGTCGCCGAGCACGCGCCCGCGGGGCAGCTCGGACGCTATACGGGTTGGGTACAACTGACAGCGAGTCTCGGTTTGTTTTTCTCGCTCATGGTCACCGCTGGCGTGCGGGGCTTGATTGGTGAGGATGCGTTTGCTGCTTGGGGTTGGCGCATTCCCTTTTTGGCTTCGATGTTGTTGCTCGGATTTTCGATTTGGTTGCGCATGCAATTGGATGAGTCGCCGTTGTTTGTACAACTCAAAGCCGATGGCTTGGTGACGGCACAACCTTTGCGTGATTCATTCGCGCGTTGGTCTAATTTGCGCAAAGTTTTGGCAATGATGCTCGGCTTGTGTGCAGGGCAGGGTGTGATTTGGTACACCAGTCATTTTTATGCTTTGTTTTTCTTGACCCAAAGTTTAAAGTTGCCCACTCAGCAAGCGCAGTTTTTGATGATACTGGCGTTGATTTTAGCCATGCCCACATTCATATTTTTCGCATCTTTGTCCGATAAAATCGGGCGCAGACCGATTATGATTACAGGCTGTATTTTGTCGGCCATCCTGTTCATTCCTTTGTTTAAGGGCTTGGGTTACAGCGTCAACCCCGCATTGCAATCGGCGCAAGAACGCGCACCTGTGGTGGTTTTTGCTGATCCTGCGCGTTGCTCATTCCAGTTCAATTTGCTCAATACCACTGGGCGCAATGTCCAATCATGTGACATTGCCAAGGCATTTTTATCGCAATCAGGCGTGGCGTACAGCAATGAAGCCGCTCCAGCAGGCATGGTGGCACAAATTCAAGTGGGTCGTGAGGTGGTCGAGGCGTATGAGGGTGGGCAATTGGATGCGCGGCAAAACAGTGTGTTGTTTAAGCGCAATGTCACGGCGGCGCTTGAGCGCGCGGGCTATCCCCTAAAAGCCGATGTGGCGCGTGTCAATCAACCGATGGTGGTGTTTTTGCTGTGGGTGCTTTTGGTACTGGCGGCGATGGTGTATGGGCCGATGGTGGCGTTATTGGTGGATATTTTTCCGACGCGGATTCGTTATACCTCAATGTCCTTACCCTATCATATTGGCAATGGTTGGTTTGGCGGGATTTTGCCCACGCTGGCGTTTGCGATGGTGGCAGCGACGGGCGATGTGTATTTTGGTTTGTGGTATCCGATTGGCATCGCTTTTTTTGCGGCTGTGATTGCTTTGTTGGTATATTTGCCCAAATCTGAAGTGGGTAAAGAGGTTTAATTATTTTGACTAAGGTTGATAATGAATTTTATTTTGATGTTGAAAGCGGCTATTTTAGGCGTTGTTGAGGGTTTGACCGAGTTTTTGCCGATTTCCAGCACGGGGCATTTGATTGTCGCACAGTCGTTTTTGGGGCTTAAAGGTGAGTTTTGGGATTCCTTTGAAGTAGCGATACAATTTGGTGCGATTATCGCGGTGATGTGGGAGTTTCGTGAACGTATTACGGGTGTGGTCGGTGGTGTACTGCGCCGTGAGCGCGAAGCGATTCAGTTTGTTTTGAATATTGTAATTGCAACTTTGCCAGTATTGGTGTTGGCAGCGGTGTTTGGCAAACACATCAAAGCCGTGTTGTTTAATCCTATTGCCGTGGCATTGGCGTTTATTGTGGGTGGTGTAATCATTTACTGGGCAGAGCGTCGTCAGGTTCATCATCAGGCACGTGTGGTTCAGTTGGAGGATTTGAGTTCAATGGATGCGCTTAAAGTTGGATTGGCTCAAACGCTGGCGGTGTTGTTTCCAGGAACTTCACGCTCAGGCGCAACGATTATCGGCGGGATGTTTTTTGGCTTGTCACGTCAGGTGGCGACGTATTTTTCGTTTTTTCTCGCGATGCCCGTTTTATTTATTGCGTGTGTTAAAGGTTTGTGGGATATGCGCCATATGTCCAAAGCGTTTGTCCACAATGGCGTGGCGATGAATTTAACGGGCAGTGATATGGTGGTGTTGTTTTCGTTGGGTTTTGTTTTTGCTTTAGTCAGTGCGTTTGTGTGTGTGCGTTGGTTGCTTCGGTTTGTCAGCAATCACAATTTTATCGGTTTTGCATGGTATCGAATTGTGTTTGGTGTGCTGATTTTATTGACGTATGCAATGGGTTGGATGACTTGGTAAAAAAGTTTCAATTTGAGAGGAATAGGCGCGGGTTGCGCCTGTTTTTTTGCTCTGCTGATGAAGAATTGTGCGTTGTTTGCCTATGGTGACTGTACTGATTAATTCGTCATGTCGTGATGAACAACATCCCTTGCAAAAATAGATTGTGGGTCAAGCCTGCAAAGACATCAGATTATTAAGAGGACTATACAAAAGCGTTTGAAAGAAATAGATGTATTGTTGCAGACGCAAAAAAGCCCCAGAATGAACTGGGGCTTTTTATCAGGTTGAGTAACGAATCACATCAAACCGATTTAGTGACCAGACACACCTGATGCACCAATACCTGTTTCAGAACGAACTTTCTGAGCAGGGAAGCCAGCGCGGTCAACTGCAGCACGTGCGCTCTTATCAGTAATTGAGAAGAACCAAATGGCTACGAATGCCAACACCATAGAGAACAATGCAGGTGATGTGTATGGGAAGATTTCTTTGGCATTGTGGAATACATCCACCCAAACCGATTTAGATAACACGGTTAACGCCACAGCAGTAATCAAGCCAATATAACCACCGATGGTCGCGCCACGAGTGGTACAGTCTTTCCACAACACAGACATGAACAACACTGGGAAGTTCGCAGAAGCAGCAATCGCGAAGGCGAGGGATACCATGAAAGCGATGTTTTGCTTTTCAAAGGCAATCCCCAAGATGACCGCAACAATACCCAAAACGACAGTGGTGATTTTAGAGATTTTCAACTCAGTCGCGCTGTCGGCTTTGCCTTTTTTGATGACCGATGCGTACAGGTCATGCGATACCGCAGATGCACCTGACAAGGTCAAACCAGCCACAACCGCCAAAATGGTTGCGAATGCCACAGCGGAGATGAAGCCCAAGAACACGTTGCCACCCACAGCATTTGCCAAGTGAATCGCAGCCATGTTGCCACCACCTTTGAGCGCGCCTTTGGCATCTAAAAATTGAGGATCTGTCAATACGAAGGTAATCGCACCGAAACCAATCAAGAAGGTTAAGATGTAGAAATAGCCAATCCAAGTGGTTGCCCAAAATACCGATTTACGTGCTTCTTTGGCATTAGGTACAGTGAAAAAACGCATCATGATGTGTGGCAAACCCGCAGTACCAAACATCAAAGCGATACCAAATGAAATTGCAGAAATCGGGTCTTTGACAAAACCACCGGGACCCATGATTGAAAAACCTTTGGTAGCGGCAGCACCTGCAGCAGCAGCGGCCGTGGCAACTGGATCAGCAGCAGGGTTGGCTTTGAGTGCTTCAGCCACCAATGCTTTTTGAGCCAACATGGATTTGATTTCAATTGCTTTGCTAAACATCGCTTCTGGTGAGAAACCGAATTTGTACAGCACCATAAAGCCCATGAATGACGCACCCGCGAGCAATAAGCACGCTTTAATGATTTGCACCCAAGTGGTCGCTGACATACCGCCGAACAGTACATAAACCATCATCAACGCGCCGACAATCACGACCGCATAGATGTATTCCATACCGAACAACAGTTTAATCAATTGACCTGCGCCGACCATTTGTGCAATCAGATAAAACGCCACCACGACCAAAGTCGAAATTGCAGCGAATGTACGCACAGGTTTTTGCTCGTAGCGATACGCTGCTACGTCAGCGAAGGTGAATTGACCCAAATTACGCAAACGTTCAGCCATCAAGAATGTGATGACTGGCCAGCCGACCAAGAAGCCAATTGAATAAATCAAGCCGTCATAGCCATTTGCCATCACCGCAGCAGAAATACCGAGGAACGATGCCGCTGACATATAGTCACCTGCAATCGCCAAACCATTTTGAAAACCTGTGATACCACCACCACCGGTGTAGAAGTCCGCCGCTGATTTGGTGCGACCTGCTGCCCATTTGGTGATAAACATGGTCAAGATGACAAAGCCAACAAACATGCCGATGGCCGTCCAGTTGGTTGCTTGCTTTTCTGCTTGACCCAAGTCAGCACCTGCCGCTAAAGCGACTGTGCCAACCGATGCTAAGATTAAACCTAAAAGTAATTGATTGGTTTTTTTCATTATTGCACCTCTTTACGCAGTTTTTCGGTCATGTCATCAAACTCACCGTTGGCACGGCGCACATAGATGCCTGTAATGACAATGGTGAAGACCAATACGAATAAACCAATTGGAACTGCCCAAGTAATCACACTGTCTGGGCTGATGCGACTACCCATAAATGGTTTTGCATACGCCACCAATAAAATAAAACCGTAATACACAATCATCATCAAGGCTGTCAGTACCCAACCGTATGAAGAACGTGTTTTCACCAGTTTTTGATAAGTTGGCGAAGCACTAATTTGAGCCACTAAATCGTCTCTCATCTTTTACTCCTTATTATTTAAAAATTATAAAATCACTCAAAAAAATACGCAAACCACTCGAACCATTTAGGTCGAGAAGTTTGCGTCTCCATTTTGGTATCGTTTTATTTTTTAGGATGAATCAATTCGTTAACAAATGCTGCACTCACTGTTCTCCCAAAATGCATCATAGCCTCAGTGTCTGACGGAATGCTTACAGAGCATGCTTTAGCAGGTGGCTTTGTGAATGTTGAGTGCGTCAACTGACGGTGTCATCTTGTTTTGAAGGAATGTTTAAATAAATATTTGAACTATTAAAATTATTGATGTGAATAGTAAGCCAAGAGTAAGGCGAAGTCAGTATGCTCGGGGCTAATTGATAGAAATTGAGTTGTTGTTTTTACTCAATTGACACAATTTCTGCAATTTATCGTTACAAAACGAAGGCAAGCAACCTCGATGTTGCGTTGTTTATTATTTTAATTAAGTGAGACACTGCATGACACCGCAACGGGTGCGTGCTGATAAGTATCGACACCTCTATACCAGAAGTGTTTTTATTTGCCATAACCATCAATAGCCATTTGATGCGGTGCTCACAGTATGATTTGGAGACTTATTATTATGGCGACTATTAAAGAAAATGCCCCAATGACAGCTGAAGAAAAGAAAGTCATTTTCTCATCTTCATTGGGTACGGTATTTGAATGGTACGATTTTTATTTGTACGGTTCTTTGGCGGCAATTATTGCCAAACAGTTCTTCTCTGGCTTGGATGAAGGCTCTGCGTTCATCTTCGCGTTGTTGGCTTTTGCCGCGGGCTTTATTGTTCGCCCATTTGGAGCATTGGTGTTCGGTCGCTTGGGTGATATGATTGGTCGTAAATACACCTTCTTGGTCACCATGTTGATTATGGGTGCTTCTACCTTCATTGTGGGTGTTTTACCTAACTACGCATCAATTGGCGTGGCCGCTCCTGTGATTTTGATTTGTTTGCGCTTATTACAAGGTTTGGCACTCGGTGGTGAGTATGGTGGTGCGGCGACTTATGTGGCGGAGCATGCACCTGCCAATCGTCGTGGTGAATACACGTCTTGGATTCAAACCACTGCGACTTTGGGTTTGTTTTTGTCATTGCTGGTGATTTTGGGTACGCGTACTGCGGTGGGCGAAGAAGCGTTCGCTGACTGGGGCTGGCGTGTTCCATTCATCTTGTCCATTTTGTTGTTGGGTGTGTCTATGTGGATTCGTTTGCAAATGAACGAATCACCTGCATTCAAAAAGATGAAAGAAGAAGGCAAAACCTCTAAAGCACCTTTGAAAGAGTCTTTCGGTCAATGGAAAAACGGCAAAATCGTGTTGTTGGCTTTGTTCGGTTTGGTTGCGGGTCAAGGCGTGGTTTGGTACACAGGTCAGTTCTATGCTTTATTTTTCTTGACCCAACAATTGAAAATGGATGGTGCTACGGCTAACTTGATGATTGCAGCGGCTTTGGTTCTCGGTACTCCATTTTTTGTGGTCTTTGGTAAATTGTCTGATAAAATTGGTCGTAAAACTGTCATTATGGCGGGTTTGGCGTTGGCTGTTGTGACCACCATCCCAGTGTTTAAAATGATGACCAAAGCGGTCAATCCAGCATTGGCGGCTGCGCAAGCATCCAGCAAAGTGACTGTAACGGCGGATCCAGCGGAATGTTCATTCCAATTTAACCCAACAGGCACCAAAAAATTCACATCAAGTTGTGATATTGCCAAACAAAAATTGGCGCAAGCGTCTGTGAGTTATGATGGGATTGATGCGCCAGCAGGTACGCCAGCGGTGATTAAAGTCGGTGAAACTGTGGTCTCAACTGCGGTAACGCCAGAGGACATCGTAGCGGGTAAAGCAGCAGCAGAGAAAAAAGTGGCTGATTTGACTGCGGCCTCTCCTGCGGATGCCAAAGCGATTGCGGCTGCGGGCGTAGCAGTGAAAGCATTTGATGTGCCAGCAAAAGCCAAAGATGCGGTAGTTTCGGCTCGTTTGGGTGCGGCGTTGAAAGCGGCGGGCTATCCTGCAAAAGCTGACCCAGCTAAAATCAACAAACCATTGCTGGTTGCATTGTTGTTCTGGTTGATGATTTTGGTGACCATGGTTTATGGTCCGATTGCAGCGATGTTGGTTGAGTTGTTCCCGACCCGTATCCGCTACACATCAATGTCTTTGCCATACCACATTGGTAATGGTTGGTTTGGTGGCTTGTTACCAACGATTTCATTTGCATTGGTGGCGCAATACGGTAATATGTTCCAAGGTTTGTATTACCCAATCGGCATTGCATTAATGACTTTGATTATCGGTATGTTGTTTATTAGAGAAACCAAAGATGTTGACATCTACGCGAGTGATTGATTGTGTGGTGAATATTTGATGTTGTACCAAGTGGCTTTTACCTTTGAGGTGGGGGTCACTTGACTTTGACTTGTAAAATTTGGAGACTATTATGTGGAAAGTTGTTGTGGGTTTTATTATCTTTGCTGGCTTGGCGATGTTTGCTTTGATGAACGGTGGCGAAGTTGATATGGGTGGTGAAAAGCATGGAGCCGATGCGGTACACGCGCCTGCTGAACCTGCTAAAAAACCATAATTTTTGAGGGTTCACTCTGAATTTTGGTGAAACTCATTCAATAGTGATACACGGTTTTACAGGTTGTCTCGTGATTAAAGGCGCGCAAAAGTTTATCTTTTGTGCGTCTTTTTCGTTGTAGCGTGTGAACTTTTGCTCACAAATAATAATGACAATATTAGATTAGAGAATGACAACAAAATCATCACATGGAGTTCATATGAAAATAGCATTGATGTCCGATATTCATGCCAATATAGATGCCTTAAATGCGTGTATTGATCATGCCTACGATTTGGGTGTGACCCAATTTGCTTTTTTAGGTGACTATGTCGGTTATGGGCCGCATCCCGCCGCGGTGATTGAACGTATTCAAGCCATGCAAGCACAGGGCGCGATTGTGTTACAGGGCAATCACGACGAAGCTGCATTCAATAACGCGCCCGTTGATCCAAACTATTGGGGGGCGATTACGGTTGAGTGGACACGCGCTCAGTTGAGTCGAGCGCATAAGGATTATTTGGCGCAATTGCCGCTGGAGCATACCTTGGACAGCATATACATGACACATGCCAGTGCGCATGGGTTGGGTAAATGGAATTACATAGAAGACCCGCGTAGCGCAACCGCATGTATGAACGCTTTGCCCGCTGAAATCAACCACGTATTTGTGGGGCATGTGCATCATCAACACCTTTACTATGGTGGACGCACAGGCGATTTGATGCAGTTCAAGCCACAAAAAGGCATGCCCATCCCAACCCCCAAACATCGAAAATGGGTCACAACGGTCGGCTCGGTTGGACAGCCACGCGATCAAGACCCCCGTGCGATGTATGCTCTGTTCGACAGCGCGTCACGCATATTGCGTTTTGAACGTGTGGAATACAATCACCACCAAGTTGCTCAGGACATATTGGATGCGGGTCTGCCCAAAGAATTGGCTCAAAGATTGGAGGAAGCACGATGAAACTGTTGGATGCAGGTGATGTGATAGATGGATTTGAAATTATTGATTGTGTGCACGCAGGTGGAATGGCGCATATTTACACGGTTAAGTACGCCCATGATGGTCAAGGTATCGATAAACCCGATCCAGGATTTGTCATGGCTATGAAAATCCCGCGTATGACTGCGGGTGATGGCTCTGAATCGATTGTCAGTTTTGAGGTTGAACAACAAATCATGCCCGTTTTGACGGGCAAACACGTCCCGAGGTATGTGACCTCAGGTGACTTGGATCGTTTGCCTTACATTGTGATGGAATATATTGAGGGCAAGACGATACAAAATATGCTCGATGAACAAGAAGGGCCTTTTTCAATTGAGGAAATCAGCACGATTGGTGCGGCTATGGCAACGGCGGTGCATAGCCTTCACAAGCAAAATGTCTGTCATTTGGACATAAAGCCTGCCAATGTACTGATTCGCGAAGATGGCAGTGCAGTGACTTTGGATTTTGGCTTGTCATGTCATGCGCATTATCCAGATTTATTGGCAGAACAAAATCGTAAAGCCGTGGGCTCACCCGTCTGGATTGCGCCAGAACAAGTGGTTGGGGTGCGTGGCGATCCGCGTTCGGATATTTTCGCCATGGGCATCATTTTGTACGAAATGGCGACCCGAGAGTTGGCGCACGGTAGTGCAGTGAGCGAAAATGGAATGCGACGTCGGCTGTGGTATGACCCGCCGCCACCACGCAAATTGCGGGCAGACATTCCTGAATGGTTGCAAGAAATCATCATGCGCTGCTTGGAGCCAGAAGCGGCCAAACGTTATCCATCGGCTTCGCATTTGGCGTTTGATTTGACCCATCCGACGCAGGTGACCGTGACCGAACGCGGAAAAAACGTGATCGGTACGAGTTTTGGGACGCATTTCAAACGATGGCTCAAGGCAGCAGGGATGGAATATAAACCCAGTCCTTTGCCTACCCAGCAAATCGAAGAAGTGCCGATTATTATGGTCTCTGTACCACATAAGGATGTGACCGATGCCACTTTGTATTCTTTACGCGAAGCGGTATCGCGTTCTTTGGGGATACGTCCAGGCGCACGCTTGGCATGCGTGACGGTCATATCGCCCAATGCCAGTAGCAGCAGTGATACTCGCAAGAGTGAAACCTCTGTCTATCGTCAATACCTGTCCATGCTGCAACAATGGGCACAACCTTTGGACTTAACGCAGCATCAAGTGTCTTATCATGTGCTTGAATCATCCGATGTGGCTGATGCGATATTGAAATATGCAGAAAACAACCACGTCAATATGATCATTATGGGCGCGGCAACGCACGGATTACAAATGCAAAAATTCGTCGCGACTGTGCCGATTAAAGTGGCGATGTACGCGCCTTGCACCATTATTTTGGTCAAACAAACCTTGCCATTTAGTGAGTTGGCTGAAGTTCCGTTGGATTGAGTGGGTCGGCTGAGCCTATGCAGCGTTGAATTGTTTACTTATGAAAAAGCCAGCACGGACATTAAAATCAAGCCATGCGCGAGTGCCGATGCGATGGTCAATTGAATGGCTGGTTTGAGTTGGGCGGGTTGGTTGGCGTGGTGCATGAGGTCGCGAAAAGCCAAAAAACTCAGTGCCATCGGTGACAATGCCCACAAAGCCAATGCGGGCAGTATCTGTAGCAGCACCATCGCGCACAGCCAAAAACAGCACAGCGCGGCAATGATTATGTATCCCCAACGAGCGCGACTTGCACCCAAACGTATGACAATCGTGCGTTTATACGCGATGCTGTCCGCTCGAACATCAGGAAATTGATTGATAAACAATATATTGGTCACCAACAAAGCAAACCCCAAACCAATCGCAACGGGCATCCACGAAAAACCATGGCGTTGCACATAATCTGAGCCCATCACCACCAGTAACCAACCTGTGGTGATAGTCCATTCTCCCAGACCACGGCTTTGTAATTTGAGTGGCGGCGCAGAATACGCCCAACCGATGAGCAAACCCAAAGCACCGATGAGCATTAAGCCAAGCCCACTTTGGGCGGTTAACCAAATTCCTACAGGAACCACGCTCAACAACAACCAATAGCCAAAAATTCTCATGGTATTTTGGCTCAATAGTCCGTTTTGTATCATTTGACTGCCACCTGTGAATGGGAAAATGCGATCGGATTCAGCAAAATCGCAGCCATTGAGTGCATCGTGGTAGTCATTAATGACATTCGCGCCTGCATGGGCAACCAGTGCAAACACGAAAGTCAGGGCAGCAGAAGGGTAATCCATGATGTACCCACCATACACAGCACTGGCGTAGCCCAATAAGACAGCAACAACTGTCACGCTCAGAAAAGCAGGGCGGGTAGCAATCAATAAAAGTTGAATGGATGGAATATTTCGAGGCTTGGGAGACATCATTTGGCTTGGGTCGGCGTGCTGATGCGTTGCAGAGCTTGCGTACTTTGTGTTGCTAAGTCATCCCATTGAGAGACCTCTAAACCCAATGAGCGCAATAAACCATCGTGTAGATTGTAAATCCAACCGTGAATGGTGACCGATTGTCCCCGCGCCCATGCGTCCTGAATAACCGTGCTTTGCGCTGCGTTGCTGACCTGCTCAATCACGTTTAACTCACACAGGCGATTGATGGATTCTGTGCCATTGGCTTGAGCATTCAATAGCGGCGTGTATTTGTGCTTGATGTCATGAATGTGGCGCAACCAATTGTCGACCAAGCCAAAACGTCGATTTTGCAATACCGCAGCAACCCCACCGCAGCCATAGTGTCCGCAGATGATGATGTGCTTAACTTTGAGGACATCAATCGCGAATTGCATGGCGGACAAGCAGTTCAGGTCGCTATGTACGAGTATATTGGCAACATTGCGGTGGACAAATACCTCACCGGGCAATAAGCCGATTAATTCATTCGCAGGTACACGCGAGTCCGCGCAACCAATCCACATGTACTCTGGGTTTTGCTGTTGGGCTAAATCTGAGAAAAATGTGGAGCGGCTCGCACTGACATTTTTTGCCCAAGCTCGATTGTTTTCGAATAAATGTGCGAGGCTATTGTCGATAGCGTCTATATGACTCATGGTATGAAACTCCTACTCTGAGTGTGTTTAATTGAGGTGTATGCGTTGGGTTCTCAGTGTGCCTGAGTTTGAACCCAAAAACGTTTGAGCGACCAGCGACTTGAGTGAGTTGTGCTTTTTCGGTGTGACACGGGGCGCAACACAGCACCCACAATCCACTTTGCATCATTGAAAAAACACCCGATGCGTACGACAGCCAATGGCATGGTTGAGAATCATCAACGGCGTTTGCCAAACAAACTGCCCAAAATCCCACGGGTGATTTCGCGGCCAATGTTCGAGCTCGCCGCACGTATCATGGATTTGGCGGCGGATTCTAATAAACTATCGTTGCGCGAAGCAGGTTTTTTCTTGGCATCGCCACCACCGAAAATCCCATCCAAAAATCCACCTTCGTCTTCTTTTTGCGCTTCTTCAGCCGCTTTGGCGGTTTCGGCGGCACGCGCTTGCAGTTTTTCGTATGCCGATTCTGAATCCGCAGTTTCTTCGTACACGCCCGCAACGATGGATTGACGAATCAATTGCGCGCGTTCGTTTTCTGTAGCAGGGCCCAAGCGCGAGGCGGGCGGAATCATGAACACGCGTTGGGTAATGTTAGGCGTGCCTTTGGCATCCAAAGTGGACACCAAGGCCTCACCCACGCCGAGCTCGGTGATGACAGTTGAAATGTCCAAATCGGGGTTCTCGCGCATGGTGGTCGCTGCCACTTGCACGGCTTTTTGGTCGCGCGGGGTGAAGGCGCGCAAGGCGTGTTGGATGCGATTGCCCAGTTGTCCCAACACTGTGTCGGGAATGTCAATCGGATTTTGCGTGACGAAATATACGCCCACGCCTTTGGAGCGAATCAGACGCACGACTTGCTCGATTTTCTCGAGCAACACTTTCGGCGCATCACTGAACAACAAATGCGCTTCGTCAAAGAAAAATGCAAATTTGGGTTTTTCAACGTCGCCAACCTCGGGCAATTTTTCAAACAATTCAGACAGCATCCACAACAAAAATGCGCCGTATAAACGGGGTGATTGCATGAGTTTGTCAGCCGCCATGATGTTAACCACGCCTTTGCCCGAAACGGTTTGCATCATGTCGTCAATATTGAGCATCGGCTCGCCGAAAAATTTGTCCGCGCCTTGGGATTCAAGGGTGAGCAAACCGCGCTGAATCGCACCGATGGATGCGGCAGAGACATTGCCGTAATCGGTGGTGAACTGCTTGGCATTCTCGCCAACGAATTGCAACATGCTGCGCAAATCTTTCAAATCGAGCAGCAGCATTTGATTGTCATCGGCGATTTTAAACACCATCGTGAGCACGCCTGATTGGGTGTCGTTCAAATCGAGCATACGCGAGAGCAGCAACGGTCCCATATCCGAAATCGTTGCGCGCACAGGATGACCTTGTTCGCCGAACACATCCCACAGCGTGGTCGGCGCACCCGCCCAAGTTGGCTCAGACAAACCCAAGTCCTTCAAGCGGGTTTTCACTTTTTCGTTGTCGCCACCTGCCTGCGAAATCCCTGCCAAATCGCCTTTCACGTCTGCCATAAACACAGGCGTGCCCATATTCGAGAATTGTTGCGCCAAGGCTTGCAAACTCACAGTTTTACCCGTACCCGTCGCGCCTGTGATTAAACCGTGTCGATTGCCCATTTGCGGTAGGAAAAACACTTCTGTGGTGGCGGACTTAGCGATGAGGATGGGGTCGGACATGAGTGGCTCCAATGGTTGTTCAAGAGTACGGGGTAGGGTATTTTCCCTGTTGGGAATATGATAAAATTCGCCACAGATTATAAACCAAGCCCACCTTCGGGTGTGAATATGAACAAATCAATTTGTAAGGACACATAAAATGGCAGGTCACAGTAAATGGGCAAATATTAAACATAAAAAAGCACGTGCAGACGCGACTCGCGGCAAGGTTTGGACACGTGTGATTAAAGAATTGCAAGTCGCAGCGAAAACGGGCGGTGGCGACCCCAGTGCAAACCCACGCCTGCGTTTGGCAATCGACAAAGCCAAAGGTGCAAACATGCCCAATGACAACATCAAACGCGCCATCGACCGTGGCGTGGGCGGTGGCGACGGCGCAGACTACGAAGAAATTCGTTATGAGGGCTACGGTGTGGGCGGCGCGGCGATTATCATTGACACCCTGACCGACAACCGCACGCGCACTGTGGCCGATGTGCGCCATGCATTGAGCAAAAACGGTGGCAACCTCGGTACAGATGGTTCGGTGGCATTCATGTTTGATCACGTCGGACAAATCATGTTTGCCCCTGGAATTGGCGAGGACGAAGTGATGAATGTCGCCTTAGAAAATGGTGCATCCGATGTCATCACCGACGACGAGGGCGGGGTTGAGGTGATTTGCGATCCTGCCGATTACGAAGTGCTCAAAGCGGCGTTCGATACTGCAGGCATGGAGTATGCCGAGGCCGACATCACCATGCGTGCGCAAAATGACATTGAGTTGACGGGGGATGATGCGGTTAAAATGCAAAAAATCATCGACATGCTCGAGGATTTAGACGATGTGCAAGAGGTTTATACCAATGCGGTGATGGATGTGGAATAAACATTTAGAAAACGCGAGAGAGGTGTACCATGCAAGCACTCCTGTCAAATAGCCAAGTTGACAAACTGGGTGAACGACTGAAAAACAATGCGCAAATTACGGAGACGGATTTGCGGATGTTGGACGCTTATCGGCAGACGTTCTCAAAGGCTTATGAGTTTGTGATGAAAAGTATTAGTAATGTGCCGCATCTTAAACCATCAGGTCGAGATGCGAAATCGACGATGGCAATTATTGATAAATTACGTCGAGAGTCTATTCGTCTCACTCAAATTCAAGATATTGCAGGTTGTCGCGTAGTGGTCAAGGATATAGAAGCACAAGAAAAGTTGGTGCAATTTCTGTGTTATATGTTTCAGTTGACGAGCGAGAATATCAAAGATCGTAGAATTTACCCAAGTCACGGCTATCGGGCGGTACATTTGATAGTGTTTGTTGATGGAAAATCAATTGAAATACAGGTTAGAACAGAATTGCAACATCAATGGGCAGTATTTTCAGAAAAAGTATCGGATGATTTTGGTTCAAATATTAAATATGGCAACGGCATTCCATCGTTGTTGAATATACTAAATATTTACTCGTCAGGGATTAATCAAGTTGAGAGCATTGAATTAGAAAAATTTATGTTTACAAACTTTCGAAAAGTAAGTGCAGATTTCATAAAAACAGTGTTGTGCACTGAGCAGTTGACAGATGAAATAAGAAATGCTCATATAGAATTTATTAAGATTATCGATGAGATTAAATCTCATCGTAGTGGTGTTTTCCAAAAAATTGATGAAGTTAAAATTAAATTGTCAAAAATTTTTGAAGAAACGTCATTGAAATTAAAGGAGGTAAAGAAAAATGATTTATTTGATTGAGTATGAGCGTAAGACAGCAACTCTTGTTCAATTTAAAGAGTTTGACGCAAATCAGCGTGATGAAGTATGGAAAGAATGTTTAGATTTAGAGATAGAACTCAATGCTAAGGGTATTCAGCATGAGGTGGTTTTATTAGAAGCGGAGAGCAAAGAAGCCTTGTACAAAACCCATCAAAGGTACTTTGCCACGGTTGAAGAAATACTTAAAATCCCCGCCTAAATATATAAAATTGTAAAAGAGTACACCCCTTGTGTTTATGCGAGGGGTGTTTTTATTTATCCAAACTTGGTTATTGTTATGTTATAATGTAACAATACAATTTCAGGTACATACCCATGGACACCACCGCATTTATTCATTCCGCCAGTGCGCACTGCGAGCACAACGGTGCGAAGTTGACCGATTTACGCCGCCAAGTTTTGGACTTGGTTTTGCAGTACGAGGGCGTGGTCAAGGCGTATCAAATTCTCAGTGATTTACAGCAAACCCGCGCCTCAGCTGCGCCGCCGACGGTTTATCGCGCGCTGGATTTTTTGGTCGAGCAGGGCATTTTGCATCGGGTCGACGCGCTCAATGGCTATGTGGTGTGCCAGCATTTAGACGATGCGCACCACCACACGCAAGCGAATTTAATCATCACCTGCCGCGATTGTGGGCGGGTGGATGAAATGGTCGCGGATGCGGGCGTGCAGGCGTTGCGTGAGTTATGTTTAGCGCAGGGTTTTGAGATGGACAATCAGCAATTGTTGCTCAATGGACACTGTACCGAGTGTTTGGCGAAAAAGGGGCAAGCATGAAACCTTCTAAACTCAATCTCCTCACCATGTCGGTATTGACTCGCATCGCGCTCGCATCGGTATTGATTGCCGTGCTGTGGTTGGCGATTGCTTGGGCTTTGGGGGCTGCGGCATGAGTGTGTTATTACAAAATGTGACCGTGAGTTATCAACGCCGCCCTGCGGTGCATCACGTTAGCGGGCGGATTTGCGCGGGGGTGGCGACGGCGATTGTTGGACCCAATGGTGCGGGTAAATCCACGCTGCTCAAAGCGATTGCGGGGGTATTGCCCGTGGACAACGGGCATGTGGTGTTGAGCGAGTGTTTGCAAAACGAGTTGGCGTATCTGCCGCAAAAAGCCGAGATTGATTTGTCGATGCCGATGACGGTGTTTGAGTTGGTGGCAACAGGTTTGTGGCGCACGGTCGGTGCTTTTGCGCGCGTGTCTGCGGCTGGTTTGGCGCGCATCGAGCAGGCGCTCATGCAGGTGGGGATGCAGGATTTTAGCGCACGACCGTTGCAGGCTTTGTCCATTGGGCAATTGCAACGGGTATTGTTCGCGCGGATTTTGGTGCAGGACGCGCCCGTGATTTTACTCGACGAGCCCTTCAATGCGGTCGATGCGAGTACCACCGAGGTGTTGCTCGGTTTGTTGCGTTGTTGGCAGATTGAAAGACGCACGGTGGTTGCGGTGTTGCATGATTTTGAACAAGTCAAACGTTATTTTCAAGAGGTGGTGTTGCTCGCGCATGAAGTCGTAGCATGGGGCAAACCTGCTGAGGTGTTGACCGTTGAAAACTTAATGAGCGCGAACGAGCGTTGCGCGCATTGGTTTGATCGCGGCGAGGTCTGTCATACCGAGGTCGTTGCGCCGATCTCAATGCACATTGACCCGATGGCGCACGAGCATTGTGGGCATATGCATCCGCACAACGAGGAGGGCGCATGATGCAACACCTCTACGATATTTTGATTGCACCGTTCGCGGATTTTGCCTTCATGCGCCGTGCCTTGGTCGGCTGTGTTGCGCTGGCTTTGGGCAGTGGACCTGTCGGTTTGTTCCTCGTATTGCGTCGCATGAGTTTGACGGGTGATGCGATGAGCCATGCGGTTTTACCCGGTGCGGCATTGGGCTTTATGTGGTTTGGTTTGAGCCTGCCTGCGATGAGCATGGGCGGATTTATCGCGGGCGTGGTGGTCGCGCTGCTCGCGGGTTTGGCAACGCGTTTGAGCAACCTCAAAGAAGATGCCAATTTTGCGGCGTTTTACCTCATGGCTCTGGCTTTGGGGGTTTTACTGATTTCAAAATCGGGCAATCAGGTGGACTTGATACACATCTTGTTTGGCTCGGTGTTGGCGGTGGACACCGCTTCGTTGATACTAATGGGCATTGTTGCCAGCATCTCGCTCATCGGTTTGGCGGTGATTTATCGACCCTTGGTGCTTGAGGGTGTTGACCCATTGTTCCTGCGCTCAGTCGGTGGGCGCGGTGGCGTGTGGTACATCGTGTTTTTGATGTTGGTGGTGGCGAACTTGGTCGCGGGGTTTGCTTCGTTGGGTACGCTCATGTCGGTCGGCTTAATGATGCTACCCGCCATCACTGCGCGTTTATGGTCGCAAAGTATGGGAAAAATGCTGCTCATCGCGGTTGCACTGACTTTGTTATCAGGCGTGGCAGGTTTGCTGCTGTCCTACCATTTCGAACTGGCTTCGGGACCAGCCATCATTTTCTTTGCGGGTTTGGCGTATATCGCTTCGCTGATTTTCGGTGCGGTGGGTGGCATTGTGCCACGTTATTTGCGCTTAAAGCATTTTGAAAAATAAGGATTTCACATGTCAGGCTTTATCCATAAATTATTAATCGCTTGGTTTGTCTTGTTGTTATCAGCCTGTGGGCAGTCCTCCGATTCGACACCCATACCCGCGAGTTCGGCAAAATTGCAAGTGTTGGCGACGTTCAGTATCTTGGCGGACATCACACGCGAAATTGGTGGCGAGCGCGTGCAGGTGGACAGTTTGGTCGCTGCCAACCAAGACAGCCATGTCTTTGCCCCCACACCGCAGGACGTGAAAAAAATCACGCAGGCGCAGGTTTTGGTGAGCAATGGCTTGGGTTATGAGGGTTGGTTGGCACGATTAGAGCAAGCGACTGAATTTAAAGGAAAAATCATCGTCGCCAGCGATGGCATGAGTGCATTACCCAAACCCAATCATGGTGAAATGGGGCATGACCACGACCACAGTGCTCAGTTTGATCCACACGCATGGCACGACCCGACCATTGTGCAAACCATTTACGTGCGCAACATCGTCGCAGGCTTGAGCCAAGCCGACCCTGCAGGCGCGGACTACTATCAAAAACGTGGGCAGGCCTACAGCGCGCAAATCGCTCAACTCACCGCAAATATCCAGAAAGAAGTCGCCAACATTCCACCCGAGCAGCGCAAAGTCGTGACCTCGCACGATGCGTTTAACTACTTTGCGCGCGCGTTTGGTATTACCTTCCTCGCACCGCAAGGTGTGAGCACCGAGTCCGAATCCTCAGCCAAAGCCATTGCGCAATTGAGTGAACAAATTAAACACGAACACATCAAAGCCCTGTTTTTCGAAAACATCAGCAATCCAAAAATGATGGCGCAACTCACGCAGGAAACGGGTGTAAAAATCGGTGGCAAATTGTATTCAGATGCGCTGTCCAACGCCGATGAACCTGCGCCGACCTATTTAGAAATGATGCAATACAATGCAAAAACCTTGGTAGAGGGCATGAGATAGCGGGACAAGATTGGGTGAAAAGGGTTGGGTTAAAAGGAAAGGTGTTTGGGGTATGGCGTGTTTCCTTAACAAGCACCCCCCGCAGATATTCAGCGGGGGGTGGTTGAAACGCTTGATTAACATGGCTCTGTTGTTCTGCATTATTTTTTCGATAGAGATTCGCTCAAAGTTTTAGAGATGGGTTTGGTGATGTACGATAGAACTGTGCGTTTGTCGGCAAATAAGTCAACTTGTGCGGTCATCCCTGGGCGAACTTGTATTTCTTGACCCGTTTTGGTTTTGAAATTCGCTCCTTCAATTTGTACCCGAACGCGATAATAAATCGATGGTTGTCCTGGTTTTTGTTGCTCTTCTGTCAAGGCATCGGGGCTGATGTAAGTCACTTTTCCATCCATCGTGCCAAAAATAGAATAATCATACGCATCCAATTTAACGCGAGCGGGCATGTCTTGAACGACGCTTGCCATATCCACTGGCAGCACTTTGGCTTCCACAATCAGCGCACTGTTGGTTGGTAAAATTTCCATGACCTCTTCCCCTTGGCGCAACACCCCACCCAAAGTGGTGGTTTTGATGTTTTTCACAATTCCCGTTTCAGGTGCAATCAGATCGGTGTGCGATAAAACTTGTGAACGATCCGCCAATATTTGTTCTTGTGTACTCAGATCTTCACTGGCTTTATTCAGTTCGGTATTGGCATCTTGTAAATATTTGTTGCGTGCCCCAGAAATTTGTAATTGAATTTCATTGACAGCGCGACGCATACGCAACACTTCACTTTGTGAAACGTCGCCCGATTTGACCAAGGGTTCATTCATTTTCAATTCTTGATTCGCCAATGACAAACTGGTACGCAATTGGGATAATTGTTGAATCAAGCCTTGACGGCGTTGATTGTATAGGGATTTTTGCACCGCAACCAATTCTGGATAATCGGCTTCTAATTGGGGATCAACCAAAAATGGACGACCCAGTACCTCCGCTTGTAATCGTGTGACGGTCAGACGCAAAGCACTGACTTTACCCAGTGCGTCGTTATAAGAAGCATTGGCACGCTCTTTTTCTAAAACCGCGACAACCTGTCCTTTTTCAACTTTATCACCTTCTTTGACGCGCAACTCACGCAACACACCGCCATCGGCACTTTGAACCAGTTGTGTGCGATCGCTGGCAATGACTTGCCCCTGTGCGGTAATGGTTTTGTCAATTTTGGTCACCGAAGCCCATATCAATAGGGTAATAAACGCAATCAGGGAAATGCGCAATACAACTCGCGCATTTTTTAGTGAACCGTTAGGACCTGCGCCCAATAATTTTAGTAAAAACTTCATTGTCTGTTCTCCATGGTGCGTTTGACCGGGGTATATTGATTGGAATCGGTGTTTGAATCAAGTCATCCATCATCGTTGGGGATTTTGTCGAAGGTGTACGTGTTCCATCAATGCTTATGAGGTTGGCTTGGTTGGTGCAATAGGGGGTGTATTGGATGCCTCTGCCACCTTGCTTTAGGGGTTTGTGGTACTGGCTGGGCTTTGGGTGGTAGGCGATTCTGTTGCAGTTGGAGCAACTGAACCCTGAGCACCTCCTTTTAAGCGATTAATTACTTCATCGCGCGGACCGTCCAGCACGATGCGATTATTCGCTACGATAATCAGCCGATCCACAAAACTTAATAATTGCAGATTGTGTGTGACTAAAACCAAGGTGTGTTCAGGTTTGATTGCTTGCTTTAAGGTGTTCATACACTTGTCTGCGGTTTGTTGATCCATAGACGCTGTGGGTTCATCCAGTAACCAAACCGAGGGTTGACTAATGAGCAAACGTGTCAAGGCTGTTAATTGCTTTTGACCACCCGATAAACCGCGACCACCTTCCATAATTGGTAAGTCCAAGCCTTTCGGATGGTTTGCAATGACCTGCGCCAAGCCAGTTTGGTTGGCGGTTTCTTGAATCAATGTATCACCTGGATCCAAAGTCCCAATTAACAAGTTCTCACGTAAGGTGCCATTAAAAAGGCGGTGGTCTTGTTGTAAATAACCAATTTGCTCGCTCAATACTTGGCGTGAAATATGTCCTATGTCAACACCATCAATCAGAATTTTACCCGTCAGTGGTTGGTACATTCCTGAAAGCAAACGCAATAAAGTGGACTTACCTGAACCGATTGCCCCCAAAACACCTACCTTCTCTCCTGCTTCAATTTTTAAGTTTGGAATATAGACGCTACGTGGTGCGTTTTGATACGAGAAACGTACGTCTTCCAATATATAGCGACCATTGATTTTATCCAACAGGATCACGCGATCGGCATCACTGTTGTCCATTTTTAACCGATACACTGCCTCAATGCCATTCAAAGCAGCTTTGGCGGTACCATAGCGCAGTAAGATTTGGTACAACATTGCCACAGGTGCAGTCACTCGCGAACTAAGTATTGACGTTGCAATTAAACTACCCATGGTCATTTGACCTTCAGTAATTAAGTATGCACCAATTGCCACAACGGCAATATAAGTGGCTTGTTGTAATGAACCAATCACATGAGTACCCAGTTCAGATGTTTTGCGCAACTTGGCATCTTCATCAATGCTTTTCTCGTTCAAGTCTATCCATTTTGACAGCATGCCCCAAGCACCACCGCCTGCTTTAATGGTCTCTGAACCTTCGATGGTTTCAACCAGTTGTCCCATTTTTTTGTTGCTTGAATTTAGGGACTCCAAAGACAGTCGTTCAATTTTATCTTTGGTCATGACGCCCATGATGATGCCAATGATTAAAAATATGACGATGGGTATGACCACCAACGGAGAGGCAATCAGTGCTATCAAGACCAAAAAAACCAAACCGAAGGGTAAATCCACTAAGAAATACAAGGTACTTGAAGACATAAAGGTGCGAATGCTTTCATACCCACGAATTTGCGCACCCAAAGAACCCAAGGACGTTGGCAATTGATCCAAACGAACTTTCAATAAGCGTGCATAAATTTCGCGCGAGAGTTTTCTGTCCATTTCAATCAAATTTTCTTCGGACAGATGCAAACGCGCATGCTTGAGAATGAAATCGAACAGCATTGCAATCAATACACCGCCAGTCAACACCCATAAAGTGGACAAACCTTTGGTGGGAATCACGCGGTCATAAACTTGCATCGAGTACAACGAAATAGCCACTTGTACCAAACTAATCAAAGCCGTTGCGATTGCGGCTTCGTATAAAGGCTTACGGTGGGCAAGAAAAACCTCCTTAAACAACTGATAGGCAGGTCTATCCGACATTTTGTCACGCTCACCAGAGAAATGTAAGCGTGCACAATTGACCACCGTATCTTTGGGAATCTCTGTCCATCGTTCTTGGAAGTCCTGACACATCCAATTGCCATTGGGCGATTGGGCGCGAATCAAAACCCAACCTTGTTCTTTGTTCCAAGCAATTGCTGGTAGACGTGCAGGGTCTGGGTGCTGGGTGGGTTCATCCAAGCGAATGTCTAGGTCTTCGCAGAGTGTTGATAAAACCTGATACCAATCTTTCAGTCCAGTCGTAACGTTGTCAATATCATTTATATTTTTAGTGATGCTGGCGTGCAATTGTAGACGATCTACCTCGGTTCCTTGGTAGCGCGCCGCCTGAGCTATTGCCCACATGAGAGAATCTCTTTGACTAATTTCAGGTATTGATTCTGAGTGTTTAACTTCCTGATTTGATTCATCCAAACTTCGTGCTGCTTCTTGAGACATAAAAGTTTTCACTGTGTAGTATCCTTGCCGACATCTTGAGTAGGAGTGTCTTGATTTGTGTTTTGCGGTGTTGTATATACTTTGAGTCGGCGACCTGTAGATAGTAAAGTTGCCTCTACATCGGCCAAAGCCGTCAACGCTTGGGTGCGTTCACGTACTGAGTTTAATAAATCCAACCATGATTTTTTACCGACACGAAAAAGTCTATCGTAGGACTCACTTACATTTTGAGTGAGGGTAACGGTTTTCTCCATGACGGGTTTGCGAATCTTAGCAAACTCGTATTCACTCACATTCTGGTTAATTGTAACCACCAAATCACGCCTTGCCGTCTCTACGTCCAGTAACGCAGAACGATATAAATCTTCGGACGCGCTGCCTCGAGCCAGCGATGCGAAACCATGACCACTGCTGTACTCAACCACTAAGCCTACTGAAGTATATGGTTCGACATTATTTGCGGTAGTGCTACCGTAATTGCGTTGTGCCTGCAAACTTACCTGAGGATAAGCCTGAGATTTGACCACATTTGCTTGCTGCTCCGCGACTTGTGCTGCCGATTGCAGGCGGTGTATGGTCGGACTCACGGATAAGGCTTTAGCGATAATATCGTTCGGCAAGACCACTTGCTTATCAACGCCATTGAGTAAGGTGGTGCGATCCAATTGTCGGCCAACCAATTGATTTAAAGTCACTAAGGCACTAAATTCAGCAGAACGGTAACTTGCTTCCTCTGCGCGTGCTTGAGCCAAGCGAGAGTTGCTTTGATCCACATCACTTTGTGTTGAAACGCCAGAAGTCATACGGCGACTGATGAGTTCTGTCAATTTTCTGTGGGCAATCACGCTTTCGTTGGCTGCTGCCAATTTTTTATGTGCTCCATACCAAGTAGCGTAGGCGTTTATTACCCGTATGGCTACATCAAGACGAGTTTCTTCAAGAAGCCAATCTGCTTGATTTTTCTTTGCCTTTGCCAACTTGAAATTCGAGTATACGCCACCACCCAATAGCGGCTGTTTCACCGCCACAGTTGTTTGACTGCCTTTGACATCGGTATAAGCCCCATAATTACGATGCAACGCTTGAGAAGATACACTGACAGCGGGTAAAAAGCCCAACTTGGCTGCTAAAATTTCCTTTTCAGCCGATTTTTGAGTCATTTGCTTTGACTGAATGCTGGGATAAGTATGGTAGGCATTATCAATGAGTTCATCAATGGTATCGGCACAAGAAAGCGTTGCTACCACACTGAGTGCAACGCATGACACTGCTTTAATCCATTGTAAGTTTCGAGTTTGTCGCACGATAATATACTTCCAGTTTTATTTAATACAGCACGTTGTAAGCAAAACCACAAACATCAACCATCCAACTGCGTCCACACTAACGGCACAAATTGTACACTAAAAACACACACATTCTATTTTTATTTTAATGAAATCAACAATAGTTTAGATTGGTGTGATAGTATAAACCGCCGACTGGTCTAATAATTTAAGTAATTAGAAATCAGTGCGTGGAACTATATAAAACCTTTTGTTTTTACAGGCTGTATTTGGGTTTAAGTTGGCTTTTATTTCTCGGCATTTAGATATTATTTTATTGGGGGTTCTCATGAAGCACACACATTTTCCGTTATTTGACAAGATTCGCAGCCATTCATCAGGCACGAAAGTTGGGATACAGAAGAAAGCGTTGGTAGAAAAGAACAAACACAACACAGCGGACGTGTCTGAAGTGATTTATCAAAAGCCAAATGGCGAAGACTTGGTGGTTAAAAAGCCAAAACTTAAAAAAGTCGGTGTGGGTGAGCATGTTCAGACAACAGATGAAGAATTACTCAATGCAGCGGATGAGCGTGGTTTAGATGAGAAGCAGCCTGATTTGTTTGCACAAAACAGTGTTGATGCTTCGTCGGGTTCTGACGAAGACGAGACGGGTGGTGTCATTCTCAGCGGCGCGGATGAGGACTTGGCAGGTGCCGCGGCTGGTGCGGCTGGTGGTATTGGTTTATGGGGTTTGTTGGGTGGTTTGGGCTTGTTGGGTGGTGTCATTGCGGCTGTTTCCAACAACTCAGACAGTTCAAGCAACACCAGCACCAGCGTCACCATACCAGACACCACGGCACCAGTTGTATCGACCACGGTCAATCCGATTACAGCGGACAATATCATCAATGCGGCAGAACAAGGAACAACCATTCCCGTTACTGGTACCGTTTCTGGAGAATATAAAGTAGGGGATCCAGTCACAGTTAAAGTAGGGGGCAACACCTACACGACTACAGTGCAAAGTGGTGGCGTGTTTTCCGTGGATGTCCCAGGCAGTGTACTCGTGGCGAATTCATCACAAGTAGTGACTGCTGAAGTGGTGAGTACAGATACGGCAGGTAATGTTGGGCATGGTACGAGCAGTGTTAGTTATACAACAGACATCACGGCTCCCGCACCCGTCATCAAACTGGATGCGGTTACAGCCGACGATGTGCTCAACGCAACGGAGCAAGGACAACAAATCCCGCTGAGCGGAACAGTCGCGGGTGCGACGACTGGGGATGTGGTTACTGTTTCGGTGGGTGGACAAACCTACTCAACCATTGTCAAGTCAGATGGCACATTTACAGTGAATGTGCCAGGTAATGTTTTAGCGACGGCGAGTTCAGTTTCAGCTAGTGTGACGACCACCGATGTTGCTGGCAACACAGGTTCTGGGATGACCAACCATGCTTACACAGTGGATGTCACAGCACCAGTACCCACAATTACTGTAGATGCGGTGACGGGTGACAATATGTTAACTGCCGCAGAACACAAAGGTACCGTTACCATCACAGGGACGACGACATCCACTCAAACGGGCGATGTTGTGACACTAAAAATCAATGGTGTTGATTATACGGGTACGGTCAAGGCAGACAGCACGTACAGCATTGATGTTAAAGGTTCTGATCTTTTGGCAGATCCAGATAAAAAAATCGATGCGGCAGTTACAACAACCGATGCGGCAGGAAACCCAGGAAGTGCAAGCACCCAATCAGCGGTTTATACAATTATCAATGATGCACCTGTTGCGGCAGATGCCTCATTAACTACCAATGAAGACATCCCACTGTCGGGTACATTACCTGCGCCCACGGATGCGGATGGCAACGCTGTCACATTTGTTTCGGGTGTGTTAATAGGTAGCAATGGCGGCACGCTCACACTCAGTGCGGATGGTTCATACACCTACACCCCAGCGGCGGACTTCAACGGCACAGAAACCTTCACCTACACCGTGAACGACGGCAGTGGTGCGGTCAATGCCACCGATACAGGCAGCATCACCGTAACCGTCAACCCAGTCAACGACACCCCTGTGGCGGTCAATGACACAGCCACAGCCACCGAAGGTGGCACTGCAGTGACAGGCACCGTTGCGAGCAACGACAGCGACGTGGACACAGGCGCGGTACTGACCTATGCCACCACGGCCACCGTTCAAGGCTTGACCTTCAACAGCGATGGCAGTTACAGCTTTGACCCAGCCAACAGCGCGTACGACCACTTAGCGCAAGGCGTGACCCAAGTCATCGTGGTGCCTTACACCGTGACCGACGAGTTTGGAGCCAGCGCGACAGCCAACTTAGCCATCACCTTAACAGGCGTGAACGATGCCCCTGTGGCAGTGGCTGACATTGCCGCAGTTAAAGAAGACGCGGCGGTCACAGGCACCGTTGCGAGCAACGACAGCGACGTGGACGACGGCGCAACATTGACCTACAGCATTGCCGCACCCGTGGCGGGCTTGACCTTCAACTCAGACGGCAGTTACACATTTGATGCCAGCAACACCGCTTACCAAACACTGGCGCAAGGTGCAACCCAAGACGTGGTGGTGAACTACACCGTGACCGATGAACAAGGCGCCAGCGCGACCAACACCTTGACCATCACCGTGACGGGTGTCAACGACACCCCTGTGGCGGTCAATGACACAGCCACAGCCACCGAAGGTGGCACTGCAGTGACAGGCACCGTTGCGAGCAACGACAGCGACGTGGACACAGGCGCGGTACTGACCTATGCCACCA
>Ga0316603_10000067_pt1 | contig 95661 bp, 58 predicted proteins | sample OWC_soil_day10_n_FD_207649 | JGI IMG/M metagenome (GOLD analysis project Ga0316603, IMG submission 207649) | Wetland soil microbial communities from Old Woman Creek delta, Ohio, United States - OWC_soil_day10_noCT | ecosystem: Environmental > Terrestrial > Soil > Wetlands | place: USA: Ohio...
ACTGCCGCAGCTTGTGGTGGTTTGAAGCCTGCTCCTGCAAGCCGACTCCGAGGGGCCTACCCTCATCTTTGGTAAAGCACCGCTTCCACCCAAACAGCGGCGGTCGCGTTCGTAGCACACGATGATCGAGATATTTCTGGATCAAGACCCACGCATGCAGGCCTGGCGCAGCCAGTCCGCCGTCGATGATCGCGGCCGGTACCGGCGCGGCGGTGATGGTTTCGCAGCGGCGGCAGGCGTACTGCGGACGGATGTGACGATGGACGAAGAAACGAGCCGGTTCAACGTCGAGTTGTTCGCTGATGTCTTCGCCGATCTGGACCAGATCGTGCCCGCATTGGCCGCAGGCGCACGATTCCGGTTCGTGGCGATGCTCGATGCGCGGCAGTTCGGGCGGCAAGGGATTGCGGCCGCTGCGTTTGTATTGACGTGGCGCATCGGCGGGTTTCTGCTGTTGTTCCAGTTCGGCCGCGATGGCGGCGCCATCTTCGTCGCAGGACTCGGCAAACAGATCGCGCTGTTCGGGCGACAGCGCTTCGCTCTTGCAACCGAAACGGATGCGCTTGTGGTGCGCGAGTTCGAGGGTAAGCTGCTGGATCTTCAGTTCGCGCCGCTTGAGTTCAGCGTCGCGCTCGATGAGTTTTGCATCGCGTTCGGCGAGCTGGCTTTGCAAAGCAAGAAGCTGCGCCAGGACCTCTTCCTGTTGTGCGAAATCAATGCCGTTCCGAGTCGGTGCAAAGCTCAAATTCATGAGCAGAATTATACCATTCAGAAGGTCTAAAAGCCTTGCCAATACTGGATTTATGGGTGCTTTTAGCCAGTTCATACTTGCCATTGTGCGGAGGGTTTGGCATGCAATCGCCGCCAGTCGACGCCGCTCGTCAGCCACTGCCATTCGGCATCACTGAGCGTGCAGACGGCCTCACTGCTCTGCGGCCAAGTGAAGCGCCCTTGATGCAAACGCCGCACGCACAACCACACGCCAGTGCCGTCCCAGATCAGCAGTTTGATCCGGTTGCCGGCGCGATTGCGAAACGCGTAGGCGCTGCCGTCGCACGGCGAACGTCCCAGCGCTTGCTGAACCTTGAGCGACAAGCCATCGATGCCCAGGCGCATATCCACCGGCTCGACCGCCAGCCACAGTTGCTCGGCACGGATCATCGCAACAAATCGCGCAACCACTGCGCACAAGAACTCGCCTCGGACGCCGGCCAGCGGATCGCGACGACCGTTTGTTGCCGACGGATTTCGACTTCGATGGTGCCGGAGGGCTCGCCACTTGGCGCTTGTACGCGTACCGGCACCAGGGTCGGTGCTGCACGTTTCGCCGGCACACCGCCAACGCCAATCGTGACGTCGCTGCGCTGTTGATCGCGATACGCCTTGACCCAACTGCGCAGAAAATTGGCGTTCAGTCCATTGGCCAGCGCAACCGCCGCAATCGATACGCCCGGCTGCAAGCAGGCGGCAATTACCCGCGCCTTGAATTCCGGAGCGTGCCGCCGATTCCGCCGCGGTGCCGGTGCCGGTGCCGTAAGTACATTTGTGTCCATGTGTCCACCAAAAATATCGTGGACACAATCGTCTCCTCCGGACACGGCCTCAACAAGGTGGGATGGCTAAACGCTTACACATCAAATCGCTTGTCCAGTTTGTCCGAAAAATCGCTTCCTAAAGCCTTGCCTAAGTTATTCCAGAGCTTCTGCTTCAAGGTCGGCGAACTACGAACCGCCGCCTCAATCGAATTTGCAAGATCAATTAACCCCAGCCCTCCGGACAAAGGTTGCAGCAGTAATGATGCAACATAGCCAACCCCATTCATCGGACTCATCAACTGTTCGAGAGCGAAGTGGTGGAGCCGAACCGCCTGTGTGGAAGCCTTTACCTCCAGACATCCTTGTTCCCATGAGAAGTCAAACCGATCGAATGGATCTTCATGCCAAGCGGCCAAAGCACCCGCGATATCGCCGCTATTGGCGATCACATAGAGTTCGCCCCAGAGGCCAGAAACGTCTTTCACACTGGGCAGGGAGAGAGCCCTGAAAAGATCGAGAAGTTTTTGAATGCATGCATTCAATTCACGGGTTCCAGAATTGGCTGGCAATTCCTCAATCGCGGCACCGAAACATCGAATAAAAATCTCATGCAAGTCCGGCACAGTCCCGTCGCAGGCAACAAGTGCGAACTGCTCCTGAAAATCCGTATCGTCCGTATATACGCGGCAAGTAGCGTGAAACAAGGCTGTCAAATGCCTGAAATGCACGCCTGGGCTGTACTGTGTCTCGCTAGCGTCATGCAACAGAAAGACTGGAGCACCGTCAGCCCTTTTTGAGAGGAAATCTCTGCGTTTCGTGGACAAGGGGATCGCTGTAAAACTCGCCTCCTCTGCTGCGCAAGGGAGTCCAGAAAATTGATCAAATAGGTCCATGTTACGACCGAACCTCGATGAGGAGGTCCCTTCTCAACTTAGTAGGCAGGTGCAATGCAAACCACGTCACATCCTTGATGTCGGCGCTACCCGAATCACGCTGCGTGGTACCCAGGTTGAATCGACGTAGTTGGAGTGAGACGCGCTCTGTAGAACAAAAGCTTCGGTCATTGACGGCGGCAGCACTCTGACTGAAGTACTGGTTAATCGGTGCAAAGCGGTGCTTTGCATCCACTCCGCGTCCGGCATCCCGCGTCCGATAGCCTGCAACCAGGTTATTCATGAGAAATACGTCTGCTTCGAGGTCCGGCGTTTTCCGCAACAGAGCCGCTATCGCGATCAGCATCGCGCTATGCTCTTCCGCGTCGGAGGGGTCTTTTACCTTCACCTCCAGCAGGAAATCTTCGAGTACGGCCTTCAGTGGAATGTGCTCCAGAACAAAGTGCGGTGATGAATCCTTGGCACCTTTGAACAGGGGAAACTCCGCTGCATTGACAGGGGCGCTATACGCTGCAGTCCATTTCTTTCGTACGTGCACAAGCAGCTTCCGATTCACCTCAGCCGCATCGTCGTCCCTCTGCAGCACATCAGGCACCATCCATCCATCGGCAGGGATTCGGCGCGTGCCGAGACCGACGACATTCGCTCGAGTTGCCTTCAACATTGAGGTGAGGACGAAGTCTCGACGCCAATCGGTAAGCGGCTTGCCTCGCGAGTTCTCAAGCGCCTCCCGGACGAACTCCTCGTGCTCGACATACTCGGCAAAAGCCTCGCTGACGTTCTTCTGAATAAAGACACGGCACAGCCCTAAGTACGCCCGCTTGTACCCAAAGAATCGAGCTCGTTGCTGCAACGTATCTGCCGCGGGCGATGTCCCCAGAGGTCGCGGCATATAGGTCACACAAAGACCTTCGACTGTGTAGCCCCGATCCAATTTAGCACCGCCCACCAGAATCCAGTAAGGCGTTGCTTTCCAGTCGATCTTCTTTTCAGCGTCTTTAGTTCCATTGACCACGACATGGTTCAATTCGCCAAACACCTCATCGACCATCGCCACAAGCAGTTCATCCAGTGGTTTGATTTTGGGGTACGTCTTCTTAAGCGAGTCATACTCGACCTGAAATCTCCGCGCGACTTCATCAGGTTTGGCCTTGTATTGCCTTTCAACAAATGACTTGAGCGTCCTTAGCGATTTATCCATCCACTCCATGTAGTGCGTGTGCGACGCCGTCTGCATCGCAGGATGAACCATCATCGAGCGATTTCGGTCCTTCTTTCGCTCCCGCGTTAGCGCATGATGGGCACACGCCAACAAGAAGTAGCGCAAGGCGCTCAGCAAGCTCTTCGGCGAGGCCGTCAGCGTATTGGTGGGCCAGGTACTTCTTCCGGGGGGATCTCTTTGAGCAGCGGCGTCTTCTTGTCAAAGAAAGATTTTCCACCGGTGTAGGCCTCGCCGGGTGTCACCAACTCCGCAAATTTCGGACAAATTCTTGCCAATATCCGAAAAAGTAAATAAATATCGGCTTGAAGACTCAGTCGTAGGTCAAATCGACATCCTCCGAAAACCGGCGGATAACACCATAGGCCTTGGACAGAGATGTGCCGCCCTTGAAAACCAGATGACCGGCATGGGGGCCATCGAACAGGTGTCGAAGCGACCAGACAACCCAGATATCTTTTTCGAGCAGATGAGGCAGTCGGCCGGAACTGCTGGCAGCCACGTTGAGCGCCTCCAGACGCTCAGCAGTGGAAAGTTCAAAAAACTCAGCCATGAGGCAGCAAAGCGCTAACTTCTTGCGCCATCCAGGTTGGCAGGCGCGCCCGCGCCGATGCGACTTCTTCAAGTTCGGACGGTTGCAGTTTGGATCGAAGCTTGCTCAGCGCCTCGCCAGCCTTCTCCGGACCCAACCAAGCGAGCGCCCGCACTACCTCTCCCGCAGGACGGCCAGGAAAGATCAGTTGCCAGATGGGTGCATGCCGGAACTCGACCGTTTGCGCTCCGACCTTCAGATGCCGATTGCGCCCGGATGTCAGATAGATGGCTTTCATTGGCACTTGGGTGGTGAGACCAAGCGCATTAGCCGCGGCAGCCCCATGGAGCACAATCGTTTCTCCACGCTGGCTAGCCAGCCCCTCGACCATTTTTCTGGCGGACGGTGCGTGCGTCCCGAAACGGCTCTCCACGGGCAAAACGTAAATACCTCGCCCAGCCCGCAGCAGGGCACCGCGCTTCACTAGACGAGAGAGCACCTGATCAACGGCAGCTCTTCCACCCAAATGCAGAAGCTCTTTCGCGACCAAAGGGGTGCCTTCCGGCAACCCGGCTGCGTATTCCAGCACTTGTTTAGCAATGGTCTGCATGACGAAACCCTCCCATGTGTCAGAATTATGCGAATACTTCTGACACTTGTCAAGTTGGCTGGCGAATGACTTGGCAGCTCCTTGCCCAAGTACGCCCGAGCGAGTTGTCCACAAGACTGCCGAAAGTCACCATTGCTCTACGTGACCAATTCCGAACGATGACTCATCAAGCATCGTCCCTTGGTGGAGTAAACGATGGATAACCAAGATTCCAGGCAGCTCGACCGCATCGACGTTCGCAGCACATCGGACAAACCGCCTCGCGGTGTGGCCGGATACGAAGAACGCCCCCAGCTTGTCGTTGCGCGCCCTCTTCCCTTTCGGCGCACCATCCGCCGAACCGAACTGCACCAGTTGGTTCCGCTTGCCGATACGACTATCTATGACATGGAGCGCCGTGGCGAATTTCCGAGACGCTTCAATCTGACATCGCGTTGCGTCGTGTGGGATCTTGCCGAAGTGGAGGCTTGGCTGGCAGCACGCCGCCAAGCCTCGGATGCAGACACGCTGAAACGAGCCCCTTCACCGGACGTACGTCAACGCAAGCGACGCCCCATCAAACAAGCGCCCGCAACGTAGGCACCGACAGAGAGGCCGGGAGCAGCGTGGCGGTATAAGCACCACCCTCCACCCAAGCATCGACCATATTCGCCCATTCCTGCAGCATGTGCCGGCGCTGCTCGGCGTACTCGGCTTTGTTGTAGACCGCGCGCGACGACCGTCCATCCTCGTGCGCCAGGCACTTCTCAATCCAGTCCCGGTTGAAGCCCACCTCATTGAGCAACGTCGATCCGGTTCGCCTCAGGTCGTGCACCGTGAACGATTCCAAGGGCAAGCCTGCCACCTTCGCCCGCTCAGCCACGATTTGCGTCACTCGGTTCAGGGTTGCCTGAGACATGCACCGATCTGCGTCATAGCGTGACGGCAGCACGTATTTGGAACCGCCGGCGCAAGTGTGCAGCGCCACCATGATGTCGAGTGCTTGGCTGGACAGATAGACATTGTGCGGATTGCGGCCCTTCATGCGGGACTTCGGAATGGTCCATAGAGCCGCTTCGAAATCAACCTCATCCCAAGTCGCCTGGATCAACTCGCTCTTGCGCACCAGGGTGAGGAGAATCATCCGCAGCGCCAGCCGGATGGTGGGGTATGTTGCCACTGACTCCATTTGCCGGTGCATCAAGCGGATTTCGGTTGGCGTAAGCGCCCGGTCCTTTGGCACGAACGTAGCAATCGACGCTGCCCCCACATCGTCCGCAGGATTGACGACCTTCTCACCGTGCAGGATCGCAAAGACGTAAATCTGTTTGACGATGTCGCGGACGTGGACGGCTGTGGCCGGCGCTCCCCGTGCCTTGACCTTCTGGCAGAGCGCTCGCAGATCATCAGCACCGATCTCGCCGAGTAGCCGATTTTTGAAAACAGGCGTGATGTCGCGGTCGATGATGCTCTTGCGCATTGAACGCGTGGTTTCCGCCATCTTGGCGCCCGCCAGCCACTTGACGGTAAACTCGCCGAAAGTCTTGGCCTCGGTCAGACGGCGTTTTTCGCGCTGCTTCTCCATTGCCGGGGACTTGCCGCCGCCTATTGCGCGCTTGGCGTCCAACAGCTTTTCCCGCGCCATTGCCAGCGAGATCCCCGCCGGCCCATAACGACCGATGGTCAGCGTCTCTCGACGCCCATTGAGACGGTAGTCGTAGCGGAAAGCGATCGTTCCCGCCGTTGATACCGTGACGTACATACCGTCACGGTCGGCGAGCTTGTACGGAGCCGCGCCAGGCTTGAGGTTCCGGAGGGCGGTGTCGGTAAGCATCTTGGTTTTTCTCCTGTTCGAGACGGTTTTTTACCGTCAAGGGTCAGAAGACCTAAAGATGCCCGAAAACCCGCATGAAACCTAGCTTTCCGGGTTGATTTTTACCGTCAAGACCAAAATAGTCATAACGGTAAAAAACGGGGTCTGAATCCGAGGCCAAAACTTTACCGTCAGCTTTACCGGCAAGTTGTTTTGCTTGGGGTCGATAGCTAGCGATAGACCGCGTGACGTAAATTATTATAAATCATCAACTTACGACATTTTTTCGATAGTTACCGATAGTCCCCAAACAACCTCAAATCACTCCCACTCGATGGTCGCCGGCGGCTTGCCGGAAATGTCGTACACCACCCGGTTCAAACCGCGCACTTCATTGATGATGCGATTCGAGACGCGGCCGAGCAGTTCGTAGGGCAGATGCGCCCAATGGGCGGTCATGAAGTCGCTGGTGACCACGGCGCGCAGGGCGACGACATTTTCGTAAGTACGGCCATCGCCCATGACGCCGACGCTCTTGACCGGCAGGAAGACGGCGAAGGCCTGGCTGGTCAGGTCGTACCAGCTCTTGCCGAGATCGCCCGCGGTACAGGCGCCGGACGCCACGTCACGCTCGGTGGCATGGGTCGCCCGCAGTTCGTCGATGAAGATCGCGTCGGCCCGTTGCAGCAGATGCGCCGCCTTCAGCGTCACTTCGCCGAGGATGCGCACGCCCAGGCCGGGGCCGGGGAACGGATGACGATAGACCATCTCGCGCGGCAGGCCGAGGGCGATGCCGAGTTCGCGGACTTCGTCCTTGAACAGTTCGCGCAGCGGCTCAAGCAGCTTCAGATGCATATCTTCCGGCAGACCGCCAACGTTGTGGTGGCTCTTGATGGTATGGGCGCCCTTCTTGCCCTTGCCAGCCGATTCGATCACGTCCGGGTAGATCGTGCCCTGGGCCAGCCACTTGGCGGACACCAGCTTTTTCGATTCGGCCTGGAAGACCTCGACGAATTCCTTGCCGATGATCTTGCGCTTTTGTTCCGGGTCGGAGACGCCGGCCAGTTTGCCCATGAAGTCATCGACAGCATCGACGCGGATCACCTTGACGCCGAGGTTGCGGGCGAACATGTCCATCACCATGTCGCCTTCGTTGAGGCGCAACAGGCCGTGATCGACGAAAACGCAGGTGAGCTGGTCGCCGATGGCACGATGGATGAGCGCCGCGGCAACACTGGAGTCCACGCCGCCGGAGAGACCGAGGATGACGTCATCGGTCCCCACCTGTTCCTGGATGGCGCGTACCGCTTCGGCAATGTAATCGCCCATCACCCAGTCGGTGCCGCAGCCGCAGATGCCATGCACAAAGCTTTCGAGAATGGCGCGGCCCTGCAGGGTGTGCGTCACTTCCGGATGGAACTGGACGGCGTAGAACTTGCGCTCTTCGTCGGCCATCCCGGCGATCGGGCAGGACGGCGTCGAGGCCATGATCTTGAAGCCGGGCGGCAGCTCCATGACGGAATCGCCATGGCTCATCCAGACCTTGAGCATGCCGTAGCCTTCGGCCGTATAGAAGTCGGCGATGTCGTTCAGCAAGGCCATGTGGCCATGAGCGCGCACTTCGGAATAGCCGAATTCGCGCGCCTTGCCGGCGGCTTCGGCGCTCATCACGCGGCCGCCCAGTTGCTGGGCCATGGTCTGCATGCCGTAGCAGATGCCGAGCACCGGAACGCCCAGATTGAAGACCACCTCGGGCGCCCGTGGCGTATCGCCTTCGGTCACCGAACTCGGCCCGCCGGACAGAATGATGCCCTGGGCGCCGTAGTTGCGGATGAAATCTTCCGACACGTCGTACGGATGAATTTCGCAGAAGACCTTGGCTTCGCGCACGCGGCGGGCGATCAGCTGGGTGACCTGAGAACCAAAATCGAGGATGAGGATTTTCTGGTGAGCCATTTTCAAAACCTTGAATAAAAAGGGCGGCTCCCGGAGCCGCCCTCAGTAACACGGGAAAGATCAGTCGAGGTGATAGTTCGGCGCTTCCTTGGTGATCTGCACGTCGTGGACGTGAGACTCGCGGATACCGGCCGAGGTGATTTCGACGAAACAGGCGTTGTCGTGCATGTGGGCGATGGTCGGGCTGCCGAGGTAACCCATCGAGGAGCGCAGGCCGCCCATCAACTGGTGGATCACGGCGAGCACCGAGCCCTTGTAGGGGACACGGCCTTCGATCCCTTCCGGCACAAATTTGTCGACATTCGACGTGGTTTCCTGGAAGTAACGGTCGGACGAACCGGCCTGCATGGCACCCAGCGAACCCATGCCACGGTAGGATTTGTAGGAGCGGCCCTGGAACAGCTCGACCTCGCCCGGCGCTTCTTCGGTACCGGCGAACAGGCCGCCGAGCATGACCGTGTCGGCACCGGCGGCGATCGCCTTGGCGATGTCGCCGGAGTAGCGGATACCGCCGTCGGCGATCATCGGCACACCGGTCCCCTTGAGGGCTTCGGAAACGTTCTGGATGGCGGTGATTTGCGGCACGCCGACGCCGGCAACGATGCGGGTCGTGCAGATGGAGCCCGGGCCGATACCGACCTTGACGCCATCGGCACCCATGTCGAGCAAGGCTCGCGCCGCATCGGCCGTGGCGATATTGCCGCCAATGACCTCGATTTGCGGAAAATTCTTCTTGACCCATTGGACGCGGTCGAGCACACCTTGTGAATGGCCATGTGCCGTATCGACGACGATTACATCAACGCCGGCCTCGGCCAGGGCCTCGACCCGCTCTTCGGTACCAGCCCCGACGCCGACCGCCGCACCGGCCCGCAAACGACCTCGGGCATCCTTGTTGGCCAGCGGATGTTCGGTGGATTTGAGAATATCCTTGACGGTAATCAGACCGCGCAAATGGTATTGATCATCGATGACCAGTACGCGTTCCAGGCGATGCACCCGGATCAGTTCCTTGGCATCCTCGACACTGGCTTCTTCATTGACGGTAACTAGGCGCTTGCGGGGCGTCATGATCAGCTTGACCGGCTGGTCAAGATTGGTTTCGAAGCGCAAGTCGCGGTTGGTGACTATGCCGACGACCTTACCCTCCTTGTCGATCACCGGCAGACCGGAAATCTTGTGCTGGCGGGTAATTTCGATCACGTCGCGGACCGTCATCAGCGGTGAGACGGTGATCGGATCGCGCAGGATACCGGATTCGAAACGCTTGACTTTGGCCACTTCAGCCGCCTGCGCTTTCGCGGACAAATTCTTGTGGACGATACCGATGCCACCTTCCTGGGCCAGCGCGATGGCCAGACGGCCTTCCGTCACGGTATCCATGGCGGCGGAGAGCAGCGGCAGGTTCAGGGTAATGTTGCGGGTCAGCCGGGTGGCCAGACTTACATCGCGGGGCAGGATTTGGGAATGAGCGGGAACGAGCAGGACGTCGTCGAAAGTGAGGGCTTTTTGCAGCAGTCGCATGGCCTTTAGCCTTTAATCCAAGGTCACAAAATCGTATTATACAGAAAACCTACGAAAAGCCCGATAGCCATGAAGACAGCACTCGTTATTGCCCTGGCCGTGACATCCCTGATAGCGCAGGCCCAAACCTATCAATGGAAGGATACGAACGGGCGAACCGTCATTTCCGACACCCCGCCTCCGGGCTCGGCCAAGACCTCAAAAACCATAGGCGGCGCCCCGACTGCACCGGTTGTCGCCAGCGCCGAAAAATCCAACGACGCCCCCAAAACAATGGCCGACAAGGAACTGGAGTTCAAAAAACGGCAGCAGGAAGCCAAAGAGAAAGCCGACAAGGAGAGCAAGGAGAAAGCCGCCGAAACGGAAAAGGCAGCAAACTGCGAAAGAGCCCGGCGCAATCTCGCCGCCTTGGAAAGCAACCAGCCGCTGGCTCAAATCGACGAACAGGGCCGGCGCCAGGCCATGGACAACAGTCAGCGCGAGCAGGAAATGGAAAGGGCCCGAAAATTCATGGCTGACACCTGCAAGTAAATTACTGGTCAGGCGTCCTCAAGCCTCGGGGGCGTCGGCATCACCGGCGCCCTTTTTCATGACCTTGCCTTCAGCGGCACGCTGCTTGCGCACCTCTTTCGGATCGGCAATCAGCGGCCGATAGATTTCTACCCGATCCTTGTCGCGCAAAACGGCATCGGGCTTGGAAAGCTTGGCAAAGATGCCGAACTTGTTTTTCTTGAGATCGATTTCCGGATTCTTCGCAAGCAAGCCGGAAGCCTCCAGGGCCTGCAACAGGGTCGCCCCGGCCGGCAGCTTGACATTGATCAGGTGCTGTTTATCGGACAGTGCGTAGCACACTTCAACAGTAATCATCTCAGCCATGACTGGCTCCATAAATCTGGGTAGCGCGGCGCACGAAAGCATCCACAAAGGTATTGGCGATATGGCTGAACACCGGCCCGATCACCTTTTCAAAAAGCTTGCTGGAAAATTCGTAGCGCAATTGAAACTCGATTTTGCAGGCATTCTCGGCCAGCGCCCGGAAATGCCACGAACCTTCCAGGTGACGAAAGGGGCCATCAAGCAGGCGGATCTTCATCAACAGCGGTTCTTCTTTATCATTCTCCGTCGTAAAGCTGGATTTTACGGAGTGATAGTTGATATGCAGCGTCGCCACGGTCTTCTGCGCGTCACGGAACTTGACCTCGGTCCGGCTGCACCAGGGCAGAAAAGCCGGATAATCCTCACAGGCGTCCACCAAGCCGAACATGCGGGCGGCAGATTGTTCAATCAATACGGTTTTTTCGACCAGAGCCATGCGGCGGCAACGTTCCTGTATCCTGTAAAATAGCGATTTTAATGGATCAGCAGCGGCATGAGCATTACGGTCAACAAAAAAGCCTTTCACGAATATTTCGTTGAAGAGCAGCACGAAGCGGGAATTGCCCTCCAGGGATGGGAGGTCAAGGCGATTCGGGCTGGCCGGATGAACATCAAGGAGTCCTACGTCATTATCAAAAATGGCGAACTCTACCTGATCGGCATGCACATCACGCCACTCCCCACCGCCTCGACGCACTACGTCGTCGACCCAACCCGGACCCGGAAACTGTTGTTGCATTCGCATGAAATCATGAAATTGGTCGGCAAGGTCGAACGCGCCGGCTACACCCTGATTCCGCTCGACCTGCACTTCACGCGCGGCCGCATCAAGCTCGACGTCGGCCTGGCCAAGGGCAAGAAACAGCATGACAAGCGCAGCGACGAAGCCGAGCGCGAATGGAAGCGCGAAGCCGAGCGCGCCATGAAAGAACGCCAGCGCTAACCGTGGGCATGGATCCCCTGCTCTATTGGGTGGGCCTGGCGGCGGTTGCCGTCAATGCACTGACCGGCGTGCTCGACTCGGGGCGCAAGCAGATGGACCTGATCGGCGCCCTGCTCGTCGGCGTTGCGACGGCACTCGGCGGCGGCACGGTGCGCGACCTGCTGCTCGATCGCAATGTGTTCTGGGTGGTCGACCAAAGCTACCTGATCACCGCGCTCGGCACCGGCTTCCTGACCTTCTTCATCGCCCGCGCCCTGCCGCTGCCGCCAAAACTTTTTCTGATCCCCGATGCCGTCGGACTCGCCTTATTCACCATCGTCGGCACCCAGGTTGCGCTGCAGTGGCACACCCCCTGGCTGGTCGCCAGCCTGATGGGCGTCACCACCGGCATCGTCGGTGGCGTCTTGCGCGACATCCTGTGCAATGACGTTCCGCTGGTTTTTCTCAAGGGCGAGCTTTACGCCAGCGCCGCCTGGCTCGGCGCCCTGACCTTGATTGTCCTGCAGGCGCTTGGCCTGCCCGCCGTAACCTCGACCTGGATTGCGCTGGCTGTCATTCTGGTCTTGCGCCTCGCCGCCATGCGCTTTCATCTGACCTTGCCGGAGTTCCGGCAACACAAGACACCGCAAGCCTAAAGCGCCGAAAGCCCGGCCAGATTGACGGCAAAGCTGCGCGTCGCATGGACGCCGCAAATCTTTACTGGCAACAGCACGGCCGCCCGTTCCAGCCGTTTGACAATCCGCGAAATGGTTTCAAAGCGTAGATCGGTAATATCGGCAATATCCTGCCGGGTCGGCAACACTACGCTGCCGGAAGCATCGGTCAGCAAACGCACCAGATTGACGACACGCGCCAGGGCTTCCCCGCCCCGCAGGGCCACCACGTCGGCTGCCCGCTTCTGGGCAACCGCCAGCGATTGCAGCAAGGACTCGCCAGCGGGCGCCGTATCCCCCTCCGGCCAAGGTGCGAGTTCGCATTGGGTCAGCGCCGTGGCGCTAAAGGTGTAGCCGCCAAACAACAGGGCTTCGCAGCCGATGATATCGCCTGCCATCGCCAGACTGGCAAATTGGCTATCGCCGGAAGCGGACAGCGCATCAAGCCGGACCACTCCGCAACTGACGCGCCAGGCGAGCCCGTCGTTGCCGGAACGATAGATTCCTTCACCCACCGCGCAGGCCCGCGAAAGGCGCGGCGGCACCAACGTGTTACGCTCGATCAACGACAACAAACGCATACCAAACCTCTCGAAGACTGCTATTCAAACGCCCCGGCAAAAGTACCGAAACAGTACGCCAGCGGCAAAAACAGCCCAACGCTCTGATCTTACCGACGAATCGGACGTCATGAAATGCGACGGATTGCCGCAGTCCAGATCACCCGATTTGGCCGGCACCGGCTAGCCGTGCTTGCGGCGGCGCGCTATAGTCGGATTTCATTCTGAGCAATCCCCCAATCGTCAATCAGGAGAGTCAAATGGATCGAAGAGCCGCCCTCGGCACCCTAGCCGCCGCCGGTTTTGCTGCGTTTGCCGCAAACTCGGCAAGCGCAGAAGAGCATAATCATCACCATCATCAGGCGGGGCCGAAATATCAGGCGCTGGTGGACAGCGCCCAGAGTTGCCTGGCCACCGGCGAGGCCTGCCTCTCCCATTGCCTGGAACTGCTCGGCAATGGCGACAAGGAAATGGCCGCCTGCGCCAAAAGCGTAAACCAGATGTTATCCATGGTCGAAACCTTGCGCAAACTAGCCATTGCGGAAAGCAAATTTCTGCCGCGCTACGCCAGCTTGTGTGCCGAAATGTGCGCCGACTGCGAGAAAGAATGCCGCAAACACGAAAACAAGCATGCCGAATGCAAGGCCTGCGCCAACTCGTGCGCCGCCTGCCTCAAGGAATGCAAGAGCGTTTCGGCCTAAGAAAGCCGCCGCACAACAAAAAAGCCAACGACAAGGTTGGCTTTTTTGTTGGCGGAGTGGACGGGACTCGAACCCGCGACCCCCGGCGTGACAGGCCGGTATTCTAACCAACTGAACTACCACTCCGCGACAAGCCAAGCGGCGCGGCGCCGGCCTGACTGGAACGGGGCGGATAGTATCACAGAGTGGACAACGCCCACGACCTTCGTCACTGGCTCGGGGTGCGGCACGATCGCCCGCTACCGACATTGGTTTAGTCATCAAAGAAGGATTTCTAGGCCACAATTTGGCCGCGTCAAATTACTGCGAAAAGGACCTGCCCGTAGTATCCTCAAGCCATACTTCTTGCTGCCACCTCCGTTCACCGGCGATCCAACAAAGTCGCCAATCGACCCCTCTGCCAGGCCTATGAACGACATAATCCGCGACTACATCGAGCAACAGTTCCTCATCGAATTCGACGAATCATTTCCCGAGGACTCCGATCTGTTCAAGGAAGGCGTCATAGACTCCTTCGGTTACGTGCAGCTATGCCGCTTCCTGGAAAAGGAATTCAATTTCCGCTTTCAGGAAAACGAGATGACTGGCAATGTACTGACCAGCCTGAGCCGCATTCGGGAATTCGTCCGGCAGAAGAACTCGCCGGCCGTCACCGCGCCCGCCCCCTGAGCGGCGCTTGCCATGTGCGGCATTGCCGGGTTTTTTCATCCAACGCTGGCCAGCGAGGCCTACCCGGCCACCCTGCTCGCGATGTTGCGGGCCATTGCCCACCGCGGCCCGGACGCCACCGGCTATGTCCTGGATGAACACTGCGGCCTGGGCTCGACCCGGCTGTCGATCATCGACATTGCCGCCGGCGTGCAACCGCTTGCCGATCCAAGCGGCCGTTACTGGCTCTGCTACAACGGCGAAATCTACAATTACCTCGAACTGCGCACCGAGTTGGAGGGACTGGGACGAAGCTTCCTCACCCACTCGGACACCGAAGTCCTGCTGCAGGCCTGGCTGCACTGGGGCCCGGCCTGTCTCTCGCGCTTCAACGGCGGTTTCGCCTTCGCCCTTTACGACCGGCTGCAGGATGAACTGATCTTGGCCCGCGACCGCTACGGCAAACGCCCGCTGTTTTATGCCCCGCAGGGTCGCGGCTGCTTGTTTGCCTCGGAAATGAAGGCCTTCCTGCCCTTCCCCGGCTTTCGGTTCGAGCACGACCCGGCGCAACTGGCCTCCATCCTTGGTGTGTGGACACCGCTGCCAGCGCAGACCGGCTACGCCGGTATCCACAGTTTGCCGATGGGCCACTGGCTCAAGCTCAAGGCCGAGCGAATCGAGCTGTTCCGCTACGACACGCTGGATTTCCAGGGCACGACCACCGTCGCCAGCGCCGAAGAAGCGCAGGAACTGATCCGGCAACGCCTGCGCGCCAGCGTCGCCCTGCGCCTGCGCAGCGATGTCGAAGTCGGTGTTTATCTGAGCGGTGGCATCGATTCGGCCATCGTCGCCAGACTGGCCCAGGAAGCCAGTTCCCGTCCCTTGTCGACGTTCTCGGTGGAATTTGCCGACCGGCAGTACGACGAATCCACTGAACAGCAGGAAATGGCAAGTTTCCTGGGCAGTCGCCACCATGCCCTGCGCATCACTCACCAGGACATCGTCGACCATTTCCCGGCCGCCGCCTGGCATGCCGAAATTCCCGCCTTCCGCAGCGCTTTTGTGCCGATGTACCTGCTCTCCCGGCAAACCCGGGCCGCCGGCATCAAGGTGGTTCTTTCCGGTGAAGGCGCCGACGAGGCCTTCCTCGGCTACGACATCTTCAAGGAAACCCTGCTCCGTCGCGACTGGCAAAGCCTGGGCGACGAGCCTCGGCGCGCCCGACTGGCCAGTCTCTACCCGCACCTGGAACATTACGGCCCGCAGGATCTGGCGGCGATTACCGGGCTCTATCAGCAATTTGCCGAAGAGCGCTTGCCGGGGCTGTTCTCCCACGAACTGCGTTTCCAGAACGGGCGCTTCTCGGCGCGCCTGATCAAGGAGGCCGGCGATCCCTTGCAGGCCATTGCGGCACTGGTTGCGGCGGAACCCGGCTATGCCGCGCTCGGCGCGGTCCACAAGGCGCAATGGCTGGAGTTCCGTACGCTGCTTGCCGGCTATTTGCTGTCCACTCAGGGCGAACGGATGAGCCTCGCCCATGGGGTGGAAAACCGCTGCCCCTTCCTCGATCCGGCAGTGGTCGAACTGGCCAGTTCGATCAACCTGCGTTTCGACGACGGTTTTGCCGAGAAGTGGCAGTTGCGCCAGGCCTTCCGCGAAGATCTGCCGGCCAGCATCGTCAACAAGCGCAAATTCCCCTACCGCGCGCCGGACAGCGCGGCTTTCGTCGATTGCCGGCCGGACTACCTCGAACTGCTGCTGTCAGCCGATGAAGTGGCGAAGATTCCCTTCCTCGACGGCAAATTCGTCCGCGCCCTGAGCAAAAAGATCATGACCACGCCGGCGGCGGAAATCAGCACCAAGGAAAACCAGACCTTCATTTTCCTGCTCGGCATCGCGCTGCAGCATCGCTTTTTCGTCCAGCGGAGCGGTTTGCCGCAGCTTCCGGAAGTCGTTTCGCCGCTCGGCCGGGCGATCGATCTGCGAGCCCGCTGATCAGGCTTCCCAGGGAAATCTTCCGGACGCTGTGTAGCGACGGATGTTGTGCTGGATTTCCGGATCGCCGAACAGCGCCCGGTTGGCCTCCAGAGCGGCCGGTTTCAAGGCCTCAAGCTGACCGGCCAGGCCCGTCAGATAGGTCTTGTAACGCCCGATGGCCGGCCGGCTCAGCCGTTGCAGACGCAACAGGTGGCGGCGCAGCAGGGCTTCAGCATCGTCATCGACGGCATCGACCAAGCCGGCCGCCAGCGCTTCGTCAGCCGCGCAAGCGCGCGTCATCAGCGTCAGGTAATGGGCTTTCTGCAAGCCGATGCGGCGTACCAGAAAAGGCAGCACGCAGGCCGGGAAAATACCGAACAGCATCTCCGACAAACCGAAGGCGGCACTGCGATCAGCCAGCACGATATCCGCAGCGGCGACAAAGCCCATCCCGCCCGCATTGACCCGGCCGCGGACCAGGCTGATGCTGATGAAAGGCCCGCCGGCCAGGCGCTGCCAGAGCCGGTACAAGGGTTCCGGGTCGGCGACTTCGTCGCTCGCCGCAATGGCGGTGAAATCGCCGCCGGAGCAGAACACCTCGGGCGTCCCTTCGAGGACCAGGATACTGACCGGCGGCTGCCTCGCCTCGCTTTCGCAAAGGCCGACCACCGCCTCCAGTTCGGCGATCAACCGGGCATTGATCGCGTTTTGCGCTTCCGCTCGCTGGATGCGCACCCGGCAAATCCCCTTGTCGAAAGAAACCGCCAGGGTCTGATAGTCCATGCTCAATGTCCTTGCTGCGGCGCACCGATCACCAGCGCGCTGTCAATACCGCCAAAGCCGAAGGCCAGCTTCAGGGCATGGTGAAAATGGTGTTCCCGGGCCGCGTCGCGCACCCAGTCGAATTCCGGGGCCAGGGGATCGTTGAGCTGCGCGCAGGGATGCAGCCGAGCGGCCTGCATCTGTAGCAGCACGGCCGCCGTCTCGACCGCCCCGGCGGCGCTCAGGCCATGGCCAATCAGCGACTTGCTGGCATTGATCGCCGCCCCGTGCAGGCCCGCTGCCTGCAATGCCGCCAGTTCCGTCAGATCGCCGCGCGGTGTGCCGGTGCCGTGGGTATTGACGTAATCGATGTCGGCGGCGCGCAAACCGGCCGCCGCCAGGGCCTCGCGAATGACCCGCAACTCGCCGTCCAGGGACGGCTCCGGCCCGCGCTGCCCATTCGCCCCGTGGGCTCCGCCGAGCAGGCTGCCGTAGCCCGGAGTCCCGACCTCAGCCCGACGGATGACCAGCGCCGCACAGGCTTCGCCGAACATGAAACCGTCGTGCCCCCGGTCGAAGGGGCGACAGGCCAGCCCCGGGCTAAGTGCGCCAAGGGCGCTGAGCGCCTGCAATTCGAAACAGGACAGATCCTGCAAGGCGCCGAGGGCGATACAGGCCTCGACGCGGCCGCTACGCACCGCGTCGGTTGCCTGCAAAATCGCCAGCAGACCGCTGGCCGAAGCCCCGCCGACACTGTAACCAAAGCCGCGGATGGGAAATTCAGCGCAGCACAAGCCGCACAGATCGGTATCGAAACAGGTATAGCCGTGGCTGGGCAAGAGGTAGGCCATGCGCTCGGCGTAGGCTTGCTGGGTGAGCAGCAATTCCCGGGACTGCAGGTTGCTGCCACCGACCACCAGGCCGATGCGTTCCGGCGCGACATCATCCAGACCGGCTTCCTGCCAGGCCTCGGCCAGCACCGCCACGGCGACCCGCCCGCCGAAACCGGTCACCCGGGCGACGCGGGGCGCCAGCAAAGCGGGCGGCTCGGCCAGTTCGGCCCCGCGAAACAGCGACTGCCCATCCGGCAACTGCCGGCCTGGCCGCTGCAATGGCCCGAAAACCGAACGCGGCGTCAGCATTCCCTCGAGCAGCGCCGCCTTGCCGTAACCGAAGGCTGTCGCCACGCCAATGCCGGTCACCACCGGCGCCTTCCCCGCCAAGCTGCAATCAGCCGACAAGTTTGGCCCGCAGCAGGTCAGCCAGCTCGCCCAGGTTGCGCGGGCCGAATAGCTGGACCATGGGCAGGTTGAGGCCGAGGGCCTCCATGCTCATGATCAGCACATCCTGGCGAGACACCGAATCGATGCCGATATCGACCATCGAATCTTCCGCCGTGATTGGCCGCTCGGCCATCGCCGGCTCGACGACCCGAATCTGTTCGATGATGATGGCTAAAATTGCGTCGCGCTCCAAACCCATTCTCCTTGTTTCGTTCTTGTCTTCAGGCCCAGCGGTATTCCCGGTGGTACGCGGTCACCCGCTCCAGGACCAGCCGCTGGCCGGCCGCAAAGGCGGGCCAGGCGCCGGGGATCAGTTGATGATCGAGTTCGGCGTCGCGGGTGCCGAAACGAATCACCGCGCTACCCCGCAACAGGGTCTCATATTCTTCCATGGACAGGCGATATCGCCGATCCAGAGCCGCCCCGATGCCCATCCGGCGCAGCCGCGCCTGGCCTTCGGCACTGGCCACGCCGCTGTAGAACTCCGAGCAGCAACCCGAACCGTAGGAAAACATGCCGATTCGTCGGGCTTGACTGAAATCGCCAACTTCCAGCGTGCCAGCCAGGGCCAGCAAGACCGAGGCGCCTGCCGTATTGCCGACGCGCTGGCCGAAATGCAGGCTGCTCGCGACACGCTGGCTGAAATCGGCTTCCGTTTCGGCCGGTGTCGCCTTGGCGATCTTGCGCATCAACTGGCGGTGCGCCCCCTTCGCCATGCCGCCGAAGGGTGTGTGGAAACACAGATAGTCGAAACTGCGGCGCAGATCGACGCCATCCACCCGGCGCGCGTAGTCGCGATAAGCCTGCTCGCAGCAATCGAGATAGGCCATCAGCGAGAGATCGGCATTGCCCGCCTCATTGTCGGGACCGGGGCGGCAGGTATCCATCACTTCGAAGGCGTGATTGCCATAGGCGCCGGGATCGATGCGCCACAGGGCCGGCGTCTCGGAAACCAGGACGGCCACGGCACCGGCCCCCGAAGTCGGCTCCGAGTAGGCCCATTCCTGGATGGCGCTGGCATCATCCAGCGCGAACCGGGAAATGTCACTGGCGATAACCAGGGCCTTGGCGCCGGGCGAGGTGCCGGAGAGAATGAAATTGATCGCCATCTGCAGGCCGGCAGTCCCGGAATAGCAGGCCTGCTTGATTTCGAACAGCCGGCAGTTCGCTTTCAGCCCGAGGAGGCCATGGACGTAGGTGCTCAGCGACTTGCCGAAATCGATGCCGGACTCGGTGCAGGTGATGACCATCTCGATCCGCCCCCGCTCTTCCTCCGACAATGCGGCGACCAGCGGCTGGGCGGCATTGACGGCGAAGCTGACCGGGTCCTCGTAGGGCAGCGCCACCGCCTTTTCCTTCATCAGCAGATTCTCGAAACGCGGCATGTCCAGACCACGGTACAGGCACAGTTCGTGAACATCGATGTAGGCGCTGCCCCCGTAGACATTGAGGGCCTCGATACCGGCAGCAATCACCCGCCTCTCCCCAGGCGCACGGGCAGGTTTTCCAGCCCCCGCGCATTGACCCGGTCCAGACGCCAGCGTGCCTCGCCCGCCAGTTCGATGCTGGGGAAGCGGTCAAGCAAGGCGTCGAAGGCGATCTGTCCTTCCAGGCGGGCCAGACCGGCACCGATGCAGGTATACGCACCGGCGCCAAAGGTGAAGTGATGATTCGGGCTGCGGCCGACGTCCAGTTGGTCCGGATCGACGAAACTGAGCGGGTCGCGGTTGACCGCACCAATCAGGCCAAGGACCATGCAACCGGCGGGAATCACCTTATCACCCACCGGAAAATCCTCGGTGGCGACGCGCAGGATCATGTTGCCGCCCGGCTCATAGCGGAGGAACTCCTCCACCGCCAGCGGCGTCAGGCTACGGTCGGCGCGCAGTCTGGCCAATTGATCCGGATGCCGCAGCAGGGAAAGCATGCCGTTGCCGATCAAGGTCACCGTGGTCTCATGGCCGGCGATCAACATGGAAACCAGGTTCATCAAGGTTTCCTCCGGATTCAGGATGCCGGCATCGGAAGCCGCCAGCAAGGCAGCGATGATCCCCTCGCCCGGGTCCTTCCGCCGCTCCGCCAGGAAGCCGGTCAGGTAGGCCTTGAACTCGTGCAGCGCCACCAGCGCTTCATGCCGGGTTTCCTGCGTGGTCATGATGTCAAGCACGCGGATCATCGAGGCGCTCCAGTTCCGGATGCTTTCGTCCATCTCGGCGGGGATGTCGAGCAGATTGCACAGTACCCGTAGCGGCATTGGCGCGGCGAAGCACTTGATCAGATCGACCTCGCCGCCGTCGCCCAGCGCTTCGAGCAGGCGGTCCGCCTCGGCCTTGATCATCGGCGCCATGGCAGCAATCGCCGCCGGCCGGAAGGCGTTTTCGAAAACGCCCCGCATGCGCGCATGATCGGCGCCATTGACGTTGATCATCTGCGGCTGGATTTCGGAGAACAACTGATAGGACTCGGGATTCCGCGCGCGCGCTTCCGGCGAAGCCCAACCGTCGCGCCACTTGCTGGTGTCGCGACCCATTTGCGGCGCCCGGGCCATCTTGGCGAACTCCTTGTGCCCCAGGACAAAGTAAATATCCGAAGCCCGATCATGGTGCACGGCGCCAAGCTCACGCCACGCTTTCAACTGCGGATAGGGATCGGTGAGAAATGACTTGTCCTGCAGCGTTCCCCACCAGTTAATCTCGTCGACGATGGCATTCATTGCACTCTCCCTTTTTAGTTGAGACGTTTAGCATAAATGTGAAAAACCGGCATGACGGCATTGGCCAATGGATGATGGCCGATCGTGGTGTGAAAACCGCGTGCCGCGATTTGTTGCTGCATCAGATCCGTCTCGGCCCGCCCGAGGTGAACCTCGACGACCAACTGCCGGACCAGATTCCAGTTGGCCTCGCCTAGGCCGGCCAGCACATCCTTCTCGGCGCCCTCGGTATCGATCTTGAGCAGGTCGATGCGGCTCAGTCCATGTTTCTCGATCTGGTTCGCCAGCGTATCGATCGAAGCCCGGACCGTGCGGGACGAGAACAAGCTTTCGAGCGATGCCGGGTCCGCCACGCTCCGTTCGCTGGCCCCGGTCTTCTCCAGTAGCTCCGCCACCTCCTGATCGGCCGGTGCGCCGAACAATATTTCCCGCATCCCCTTGACCAGTTCCTCACGCACCGCGCCATGGCTTGAGGACAGCGCGGTGATGCCGGGAAAGTACTCGAACTCGATCTCCCCCGGCGTCGCTCCCAGCCCCATCGCGAAAGCCTGCGCTTTGCCGGCGAGATTGCGCTCCAGGGCGGCAAAGGCTTCCGGCATCGGCTCATAGGCATAGACCTGAGCGGCAGGACAGAGATCGAGCAGATGCAGGGAAAACAGGCCGATATTGGCGCCGACGTCCAGGAAAACGCCGTCCGGCGGCAGTTCGATGCCATGTTTGGCAAGATCGTCGTTGAAAATTTCGTGAACCGAAAAATCCACTTCGTAGGCATTGACGCAGTGGATTTGCCGGCCGTCCGGCAAGGTCGTGAGATTCGGGATCGAGGGCATTTTGTGTCCAATCATAGGGGCAAGTATCTATTTGGCAAACTGGCGAGGATCATCAAGACCGGCCAGCAGGTGGTCTGCCAGTTGAAGCACCCCCGGCGCCTGCAGCAGTTGGTAATGGTCGCCTGGCAACTCGACCACCGACAGTTCGCCACGAACCCACTCCCGCCAGCCGTGGGTCGGCTCGGCAGGGGCTGGCTGGCTGGCGGTAAACAACAGCACGGCACCGGCATAGGGCGCCGGCTGGTAATTCCGGAGGGCCTGGGCATGGGTCTGGAAAATCTCCGACAGGTGGGCCGCCTGTTCCGCCGGCAGAACGACGTCAGCCCCCTCGATCGCCGCCAGATCCTCGGCAAAGCCCTGGGCCAACGAGAGACCCGCCGGGCCTTCGGCTGTTTCCAGACTATTCAGCAAGGCCGGCGTGTAGCTGTCGATCAGGGCCAGTAATTTCACCCGTTCGCCGGCCTGAGACAGTTGCTGCGCCATCTCGTAGGCCAGCACGCCGCCCAGCGACCAACCGATCATGTGATAAGGCCCCGTCGCCTGCACCGTGCGCAGCGCGGCCAGTAGACAGGCCGCCATGGCCGGCAGATCGGCGGGCGGCATGGCCCCGTCGAGGGCCGGCGATTGCAGGCCATAGATCGGACGGCGGGTCGCGAGCTGGTCGGCCAGTTGGCGATAGCAGCCGACCCCGCCACCCACCGGATGCAGGCAGAACAGCGGCGCCCCGACCCCGGCGCGCAGCGGCACGAGCACCGTGGCGGCCGCCGCTGCGGCTTCGCCGCGCAACAGTTGGGCTTGCTGACGCAGGCTGGGCGCGGCCAACAGCGCGGCCATCGACAACTGCAGACCGAATTCGCGGCGCAGCGCCGCCAGCAAGCCGAGGGCGAGCAGCGAATGCCCGCCGCAGAGAAAGAAATCATCGCCCGGGGCAACGCTCGGCAGACCCAGTAACGAGCACCAGATCCCGGCCAATTGACGTTCGGTCGGATCAGCCAGGACTTCCGGTCGGTCACCGCCAAGCGGCCCGGGCGCCGGCAAGGCCGAACGATCCAGTTTGCCGCCCGCCGTCAGCGGCAAGGCATCGAGAAAGACGTAAGCGCCGGGAAGCATCGCGGCGGGCAGGCGGGCGGCAAGAAAGCAGCGCAGCGCCGCCTCGTCAGGCGGCCCCTCGGACACCGCATAAACCACCAGGGCGGGCTCGCCGTTGTCCCGCTTGCGGGCCAGGACGATCACATCCCGCAGACCGGCGGCGCGCAGGGTGGCTTCGATTTCGCCCAGCTCGATGCGAAAGCCGCGAATCTTGAGCTGATGATCCCGGCGCCCGTGAAAGGAGATCAGCCCCTGGCTGCCCGGGATGAAACTGGCCAGGTCGCCGCTGCGGTAGATGCGCTCCGCGCCCGAGGCAAAGGGATCGGCCAGGAAACTGCCGGCCGTCAGGGCCGGCTGCCCGTAATAACCAAGCGCGACCCGCTCGCCGCCGATGAACAGTTCGCCCGGCACGCCTTCCGGCAGCGGATTGCCATCCGGATCGAGAATATAGACCCGGCCGCCCGCCAAGGGGCGGCCAATCGGCAGCGGCCCGGCCGGGTCACTGGCCGGGACTTCATGAACGGTCGCGGTGATCGTCGTTTCGGTCGGCCCGTAGGCGTTCAGCAGGCGGGCGCCGGCCAGCGGACTTTGCCGCCACAGACGGACCAGTTCCGGCGTCAGGGCTTCGCCGCCGACGATCAGCAAGCGCGGACAATGGACACGCTCCCGCCCCTCCCTCGCCCAGGCCAGCAGTACGTCGCGCAGATAGGCGGGCGGCAGGTCGGCAACGCTGATCGACTGCTCATCCAAAACGGCGGCCAATGTCTCGGCTGGCCAGATTTCCCGCTCCCGCATCAACAACTGGGCGCCACAGGCCAGGCTGGGCAGGATTTGCTCGAGCGCGGCATCGACGTGCAGCGCCGCGAATTGCAATACCCGGTCCGCCGGGATCAGTCGATAGTGCTCGATCACCGCCGCGCAGTGGGCCGCCAGCGCGCGGTGGGCAACGGCAACGCCCTTCGGCTGGCCGGTCGACCCCGAGGTGTAGATCAGGTAGGCCGCGCTGTCCGGGTCGATGCTCGACAGGGCGCCTGGCAGCACCGCATCTTCGGTGACGGCCGGGAGTTTCTCGATCAACAGCACGGGCACGGTTTCGACCGGCAAACGCCGCCAGGTCGTCGCTTCGGCGATCACCAGAGCCGGCGCTGCATCTTGCAGGATCAAGGCCAGGCGCGGATCCGGACTGTCGGCGTCGAGCGGCAACCAGATGGCCCCGGTCTGAAGGACGGCCAGCAACGCAACGATACTGTCGGCGCCGCGCTCGAGCAACACGCCGACCGGCTGACCGGGACGCACGCCCCAGTTGCTCAGGCAGAGTGCCAGCCCCTGGGCGCGCAGCAGCAGTTGCCGATAAGTCAGGCGCTGATCGCCGACAACCAGCGCCGTGGCGCCGGGTGTCCGGGCGGCCTGCCCGGCGATCCAGTCGATGACCGTGCCGGGCGCCATCGCCGGTGCCGGCGCGACGTTCCAGTCGACCAGCAGTTGCTGGCGCTCGACCGGCGTCAGCATCTCCAGCCGGCCGAGCGGCGTTTCGACCTGGGCGCAGAGCGAGGCAATCAACTGCTGGTAATGATCGAGCAGGCGTTCGATGCGCGATGCAGCAAAGCGGCCTTGATCGAAAACCGCCACCAGGCGCAGCGTTTCGCCATCCGGGTAGATTTCCAGCGCCAGCGGCACATCGCCTTCCTGGCGTAGTTCCCCGCAGTGACTGAGCGAAATGCCGGCCAGGCTGGCGAGATCCTCGGGCACCAGGAAATTCTGCCAGGCAAACGCTACGTCGAGCGGCGCCTGGCCCGGCAGCCGCGTTCCCGTCCCCTGGCTCGCCGGCGCTGCCGATGGCTGACACAAACCGGCAAACGGCCAGGCCGCATGATCCAGGCCGGCACTCAAGCGCGCCTGGACGGTGCGCAGGAACTCGCCGGCCGGCAGTTCGCCGCGCGGCCCACAACGAATCGCCAGCAGATTGGCGAAATAGCCGATCGACCGTTCAAACCGCTGGGCCGGCCGGCCCAGCGTCGGGACGCCGATCAGGATGTCCGTCTGCCCGGTATAGCGGTAGAGCAGGATCTGCAGGGCACCGAGGAAAAAGGCCGAGAGGTCGATACCCAGCGCCCGCGCCGAAGCCCGCGCGGCAAGGTTCAGGGTTTGCGGCAGGCGTCTTTCCAGGCTGGCCCCGAGCAGCGCCTGCCCGGGTTCGGGGCGGTGGTCGGCGGGCAAGCCCAGGACGGGTAATTCGCCCGCCAGTTGCTCCTGCCAGTAAGCCAGATCGGTTTGCCCGGCCGGGCTCTGCAGATAAGCCTGCTCCCAGCCGACGAACTCGGCGAAATCCGCCGCGACGGGCGGGGCCGGGCGGGGCCGGCCGGCCGCCAGGCAGCCATAGCATTGCCAGAAATAACGGCTGAAATGCAGCGCCGAAAGCCCGTCGAAGACAATGTGGTGGACCAGAATGAGCAGGACATCCGGCTCGCCACGCAGCAATTCGAAGCGAATCGGCCGCTCGCCGAAGAGATCGAAAGGACGCTGGCTGCGCGCCCGAAGAAAGGCTTCCGGCGCAACATCGGCGGGCAGGGGCAGTTGCTTGAGCAAGGCCGCAGGAGCGGTTTTCGTTGCCTGCCAGCGCGGCGCCGTCCCCTCCGTTGCGCTCAGGTGCTGATCGAGTAGCGGCCAGGCGTCCAGCATTGCCTGGCAACTGCCTTCCAGTGCGCTCAGGTCGACGGGCCCGAGCCGGAAAGCCAGGGGCACGTTATAGGCCGACGATGCCGGATAGAGCTGTTGCCACAGCCACAAGCCCTTCTGGCCTTCCGAGAGACAAGCGGTAGCGACCGGTGCGGGCTCCACCAACGTCACGGTAGCGCGCTGGCGATCCTGCACTTCGGCGGCCAGGGCGGCCGGCGTCGGAAAATCCCGCAGATCGGCATGGCGCAATTGCACGCCGGTCGCCTCGCCGATGCCGTAAATCAGGCGCAGGCCGGTCATCGAGTCGGCCCCGAGATCGCGGAATGACGTGTCGCCGGTCACCTGCTCCGGCGGCAGGCGCAATTCGCTGGCCAGCAGATCGAGAATCAGCGCCAGGATTTCCGGGGGACTGTCGGGAGTTGCGGTCGATGGCTGAGCGTCGATAGCAGATGCGCCATTCACGGCGGCCGGGGCCGGCAACCAGTAATGCTCGCGGGCAAAGGGATAGTCGGGCAGGACGAGGGGCGGCAGGCTGGGATCGGCCGGCGCCACGGACGCGCCGCTCGCCGTTGGAGACGGATCGGCAGTTGTTAGCTGAGCGAGCAGTTCCTGGCGAGTGCTGGCGACCAGTTCGCAGCCGCAGCCGAGATTTTCCCGTCGATACTGCAAGGTGGCGGCCAGGCGGGCCAGCGACAGATCGGGATGCTGCTCGACATAGTCGGCGAGCAAGGCCCGCCAGGCCGCCAGGCCTCGCGGATCGCGTGCCGACAGCGGAAAACGCTGCGCCCGGGGCGGCGCTTCCGGCGCCAGGGCCATTGCCGGCGCTTCTTCGAGGATCAGGTGCACATTCGAGCCGCCGGCGCCGAAGGAACTGACGGTGGCTCGGCGCGGCCATTCCCGACCATCGAGTTGCGCCCGGGGCCAGGCGGCCAGTTGGCGCTGCAGGCGAAACGGCGTGCCAGCGAAATCGAGGTGGGGATTGGGCGGCGTCTCGCGCACGCCGGGGACCAGTTGCCGGTGTTGCAGTTGCAGCAGGACCTTGGTCAGTTGGGCCAGGCCGGAGGCGGCCTCGGCATGGCCCATGTTCGATTTCACCGAACCGATGGCACAGGAGGCGGGAGGCAAGGAAAATTTGCCGAAGGCCCGGCTGAGCGCGCGGAGTTCCAGTGCATCACCTAGCGCCGAACCGTTGGCAGCAGCTTCGACATAGCTGATGCTGCGCGGATCGATGCCGGCGCCTTGCAGGTTTTCCTCGATCAGGCGGGCCTGCGCTTCGGCGCTGGGCACCCCGTAACCGGCCGAATGCCCGCCATGGTTGGCGGCGCTGCCCTTGATCACGGCGAGAACCGGATCGCCATCACGCAAGGCGTCGGCCAAGGGCTTGAGGAGGACCGCGCCAACCCCTTCGGCCGGCAGGTAACCGTCGCCGTCGGCAAAACTGCGGCTGTCGGCATGGCTGCCCAGCAAGCCGCCCTGGGCCAGACCGAGGTACTTGGCCGGATGCAGGCTGAGATTCACGCCGCCGGCAATGGCCAGCCGGCATTCGCCGCGCTGCAGGCTGTGTACCGCCAGATGGACGGCCTGCAGGCCGGAGGAACACATGTTGTCCACCGCCACGCTCGGCCCCTGGAGGTCGAAAAAGAAGGACACCCGATTGGCCAGCGAGGCATGGGACGACAGCGAAACCAGGGTACGGCTCTCGGCATCGGTTTCAACCGCATGGTAGGGCTGATACATGGCTCCGACATAGACCCCGACCCGCGCCGCGTAGTGTTCCTGCAACAGGCTGCGCGGATGCCCCGCCCGCTCCAGCAGATGCCAGACGGTTTGCAGGAACAGCCGCTCCTGGGGGTCCATCAGGATCGCATCACGCGGCGTCAGCCCGAAAAACGCCGGATCGAAACAATCGACATCGGAAAGAAAACCGCCCCACTGGCAGTAACTGCTGCCCGGCTTGCCCTTCTCCGGCGAATACAGGCGGCTATGGTCCCAGCGCTCGGGCGGCACGGTGCTGACGCAATCCCGCCCTTCACGCAAGACATCCCAGAACGCCTCGATGCTGTCGGCGCCCGGATAGCGGCCGGCAACGGCGAGCACGGCGATATCCCGCTCGGAATTCGCCGTTGGCCCGCTGCTGGTGGGCGCCAACGATGCCGCACTGTCCGGTGTCTGGCTAGCCGCTGCCGGCGGCGGCTCGGGATCACCGAGCAGCGCCGCGAGTTGGTGGCCATGCGACGCAAGCAGCGCCGCCGCCAGTTGCGCCAGACTCGGGTACTCAAAGAGCAGGGTCTTGGCCAGCGGGCCGAGATCGCGCTCCAGCGCCTCGATCATCTGCATGGCGAGGACCGAGTCGATGCCATAACGATCCACCGTCTGCTGCGGGTCGATCTCTTCGGGTCGCAGGCCGATGATTTCGCCCAGTTGCTCGGCCAGCCAGGTCAGCGTTCTGGCCTTCAGGGCTGCGGGCTGAATCCCGGCGCTATCCGGTGGCGGCAGGGTAGCGGCAGGGGCGCCGTTCCCCGCTTCCGTCGACGTCTGCAACAGGCGACGCAGGCGCCCGGCTTCGCCGTCGAGCACCAAGACCTGGTCCTGCTCCGCCGCCCAGGCCAGGTCGAGGGCTTGCATGGCCCGCCCGGTACTCAGCGGCAGCAGCCCGCTGGCGGCGGTCATCGCCTCGATCTGCCCGGCGCTCAGGCGCATGCCGCCATCCTGCCAATAGGGCCAGTCGATGGCCAGGGTCCATCCCTGGCGCCGGCCTTGCCGGCAAAGTTCGTTGCGCTGGCTGGCGAAGGCATCGAGCCAGGCGTTGGCACAGGCGTAGTCGGCTTGCCCGGGATTGCCCAGGGCGCCGGTCGCCGAGGCGAACAGCAGCATGAAGTCGAGGGCGCAGCCGGCACTCGCCTGATCGAGGTGATGCAGGCCGGCGACCTTGGGCGCCAGCACTTCGCGTATTTCCCCGGCGTTCTTGCGCAGCAGCATTTTGTCCCGATTCAGGCCAGCCGCATGGACGATGCCGTTAAGTTGGCCGCAGGTTTGCTGGAGTTCGGCAATCAGCCCGGCCACTGCCGCCGCGTCGCCAACATCGACGGCCCGATGGATGACGTGGGCCGGCAAGTTTGACAGGCGGGCCGCCAGGGCTTCGTTCGGCGCCTGCCGGCTGACCAGGCAGAGCACCGTGTCGCGCGCCCGGCGGGCAATTTCCTCGGCCAGGAGCAGGCCGACGCCGCCGCTGCCGCCGGTGATCAGGTAAACGCCGCCCGCTTTCCAGGGCACGCCTGCGCCACCGGAAGGCAGCAGCTCCTGCCATTGCCGCACCCAGCGCTGGCCGGCCGGACGCCGAACCTGGAGATCGTCGCTGCTTGATTCCTGATCCAGTATCCCGAGCAATTCATCGCCGCTTGCCGAGCAGGCGAGCAGTTGGCAGCGCAATGCCGGGTGCTCCAGTTGGGCGCTGCGCAGCAGTCCGGCCAGGCCCTCGAAGAGGCGCCCTTCCCCGCTTTCCGGCACCACCACCTGGAGCAAAGCCCGCGCCGGACGCTCGCGCAACAGGTCCTGCAGCAAGCCAAGCAGCGCCACGGCATAGCCGGTATAGCGCACATCCACCGGCGCCGGGCGTTGATCGAGAAGATGGCAATCCGCCGACGCCAGGGCAGCCAGTGCGCTGGCGTCCAATGCCGCCCGCGGTTCGCAAAAGACGAGCAGCCGACGTTCGGCCGGCGGCTGGCTGGCCGTACAGGGCTGCGACTGCCAGTGCGGGGCAAACAGCAAGGGCGGCGTCGCCGACCCGCTTTCCGTCTCGGGCGGAATGCTGCGCCTTGCCGCCGCCGGCTCGATCGTGCTGGCCACGGCGCGGGCCGGCGTCGCCTCCGCTGCCCCCGGAATCCAGCAGCGCTGGCGGGCAAAAGGATAGGTCGGCAGGCTGATCTTGCGCGGCCGAGGCCCGGCCGGCCACAACCCCGCCCAATCGACCGGCTGCCCCGCCGCCCACTGGCGGGCCAGGGCTGGCACCGCGCCGGCCTGAGCAAGAGAGAGAGTGAAAGCGGGCGGCATATGGACGCGACCGGCCAGCCCACCGTCGGCGAGCAGTTGGGCATCGAGGCCTTCCAGCAAGCTCCGGCGGTCGGTGGCCAACAGCACGAGGCGTTGTTCAAAAGCCTCGCGCCCGGCTTGCAGCCCATTGGCCAATGCCGGCAGGGCAGCGTCGTCAAGCCGGGCCAGCGCCTGCCGCATCCGCCGCAGCACTTCCCGCAGCCCCCGCTCGTCGCGCGCCGAAAAGGGAAAGACACCCGGGTTAGCCAGGCTGAACGCCGGCAACGGCGCGGCAAGCGGTGCGACATATTCCTCGATCAGCAGATGGGCATTGCTGCCGCCGGCGCCGAAGGACGACAGCCCGGCCAGCCGGGCGCCTCCGACCGGGCGCGGCCAGGGCGCAAGTTGTTGCTGGACGACGAAAGGCGTGGTGGCGAAATCGATCCCCGGATTAAGCCGGGCGCTGTGCAGCGAGGGCACCAACTGGCCATGCTGCATCTGCAGCAATACCTTGCTCAGGCCGGCGATGCCGGCGGCGCTTTCGGCGTGGCCGATGTTCGATTTGACCGAACCGATGGCGCAATAGCCCCTGGCCTCGGTCCGGCTGCGGAAGGCCCGGGTCAGCGCGGCAATTTCAATCGGATCGCCGAGCCGGGTACCGGTGCCGTGCGCCTCGATATAACTGATCGCTTCCGGATCGACCTGGGCCCGGGCCAGCGCCCGCTCGATCACGGCGGTCTGGGCCTGCGGATTGGGCACCGCGTAGCCGTTGGTCTTGCCGCCGTGATTGAGCGCCGAGGCGCGGATCACCCCGTAAATCCGGTCGCCGTCGGCCACCGCCCGCGACAGCGGCTTGAGCAGCGCGGCACCGACGCCTTCGCCCGGCACATAGCCGTCGCCGCCTTCGCCAAAACTCTCACAACGCCCCTGGCTCGAGGTGAACCGCCCCTGGGCAAGGGCCAGGTACTTGTTCGGATGCAGGGTCAGATTGACCCCACCGGCCAGCGCCACGTCGCAACTGCCGGCGCGCAGGCTTTCGCAGGCCAGGTGGATGGCGGCCAGCGAGGACGAACACATGCTGTCCACGGCCAGACTGGGACCGTGAAAATTGCAGAAGTAGGAGACCCGGTTGGCAATCGACGCGGCACTGCCGGAAAGGGCCAGCGGTTCGCCGCGCTGCGTGCTCTCGGCACCGTACAACTGGTATTCCTCGTACATCACACCGACAAAGACACCGACACTGGCGCCGGACATCGGCGGCGTGGCGCGGCCCAGGCTGGCGCGGGTATAACCGGCATCCTCCAGGGTTTCCCAGGCACATTGCAGGAACAGGCGTTCCTGCGGATCGAGGTAGCCGGCTTCACGCGGCGCCATGTTGAAGAACAGCGGATCGAAACAATCGTGATCGGCGATGAAACCGCCCCATTTGCTGTTGGTCTTGCCCGGCACGCCGCGTTGCGGATCGTAATAGCGGCTATGGTCCCAGCGACTGAGCGGCACTTCGCTGATGGCGTCGTGCCCGGCCGCCAGATTGGCCCAGAATTCCTCGAGGTTGTTGGCGCCCGGGTAACGGCCGGCCAGACCGATGATGGCAATGCCTTCATCGGCGGCAAGGCTGGCCGAAGAACTGGCCGGCGCCGCCGCCCGGGCAATGTCGGTGGCTGGCATTTCGGCCTGGCTGCCGCACAGCGTCGCCAGGCGTCCGGCATGGTTGGCCAGGAAATATCCAGCCAGCGCCGCCAGCGTCTGGTACTCGAAGAACAGGGTCTTCGGCAGGCTGCCGAAATCCTGCTCCAGACGTTCGGTCAGGCGGGTGATCATGATCGAATCGATGCCGTAGGCTTCGAGCGCCGCCTCCGGCTCGATGGCTTCCACCGCCAGCGCCGCTTCGGCCGCCACCAGGCCGGCCAGGTAAGCCTGGGCCGCTCCCGCCAGGGGCGCCCCGGCCGGCACGCTCAGCGGCTGCGGGGCGAGCAGGCGCAGCGAAAAGCCGCGGACTTGGAGACAGATCCGGCCCTCGGCATCCGCCAGATCGAGATCGATCCGGCGAACCGCGCCCTGCCCCGGCAACAGGCGACCATGAACCCACATTTGCGCGGGCGTCGGGCGATAGGAATGCAGTTGTTCGAGCACGAAAGGCAAGGCGGCGCGGGCCGCGCCGGGCCCATCGCCGGGCGCCGCGAAAAGCCCCAGGCAGGCCTGGAAGGCACCGTCGAGCAATACCGGGTGGATGCCGAAAGTCTCGCTGCTTGCCGCCGCTGCCGGCAATTCGAGGTGGGCGAGGAACTCGTCGGCACCGAGATGCAGTTCGCTGATCACCCGGAAAGCCGGACCGTAATCGAGACCGAGCGCCGCATAGCGCTCATACAACCAGTCCCGTCCCGCCGGATTCGGGCAACGTTGACGCAAGCTGTCGATGGCCAGCGGCTGCGGCGCCGGCGCGCCGGTCAGCGGCCCGATCAGGCCCTGGACATGGACGACACCGCCCGGCGCGCTGCCGGCGCGAAGCTGGAAGCGGCTCGGCGCGGCGTCGCCGGCTGGTTCGTCGAGCAGGTCGAGGCGCATGACCAGCGCCCCGTCCCCCGCCGTCACCGCTTGCTGCCAGACCACCTGGGTCAGCGTCAGCGGCGCCGGGCCGTGTTGCAAAACATGGGCCTGGCGGGCGAGTTCGACGCTCAGCGCGCCCGGCAGGACGCGCTGGCCCTGGACCCGGTGATCGCGCAGATAGAAAGCCTGGGCATCGAGCGTCACCAGCGCCTCCCCTTCCCCCGTCCGGCGCACGAGCGCGGCGCTGGCCGGGAGCGGCGATGGCGTGGACGGGGCCGGGACCGACCCGATCCGGTAGGTATCGCGGGCGAACGGGTAGCTCGGCAGACTGAGTCGGCAACGCGAGCCCCCGGCCAGCCCCGGCCAATCGACTTCGGCGCCGCGCACCCATTGCGCCGCCATTTCCGGCAGCGCCCTGACGGCCGCGGGCAGGCCGCTTTCGACCCGGGCGCTGCATACCGAACACGCCTGCCCTGCCTGCCAGGCCTGCAACTCGGCGGCCAGTTCCGAGAGGCTGGAAACGACGACGGCCAAGCGATATTTCATCGCTTCCCGACCGACTTGCAGGGTCCACGCCAGGTCGGGCAGATCCGCCTCGCCATAGCGGCCACTCTGCACGGCGGCCAGCAATTGCTCGACCTGCTCGCCCAGGCGCGTCTCGTCGCGCGCCGACAGGGGCACGATGAGCGGCCGACCAGGCTCGGGCACCGGCTCGGCGGAGAGCGCCGGCAAATATTCCTCAAGCACGACGTGGGCATTCACCCCGCCGAAGCCGAAACTGCTGACCCCGGCCCGGCGCGGCATTTCCTGCCCATCTTCGTCGAGCAAGGCGGGCCACGGCTGGTTTTCACCGACGATGAAAAACGGGCTGCCGCCAAGATCGATATAGGGATTCAGGGGGGTGCAATGCAGGCTGCGCACCAGCGTGCGGTGCCGCATCTGCAGCAGCACCTTGATGATGCCGGCCATGCCGGCCGCCAGTTCGAGATGGCCGATACTGCTCTTGACGGCGCCGATGCCGCAATGCGCGGTCGCCCCGGCCGGCACGCCAAGGTCGCGGAAAGCTGACTTCAAGGCGTTGATTTCGACCGGGTCGCCGAGTGGCGTGCCGGTGCCGTGCGCCTCGATGTAGCCGACGCTGTCGGCCGCCACCCCGGCTCGTTGATAGGCCGCTTTGAGTACCGCCGACTGGGCGGCGGTATTCGGCGCGGTCAGCGAATTGGCCCGCCCGCCGTGGTTGATTGCCGTCCCCCGGACCAGGCCGTAGATGTGGTCCCCGTCGCGTTGCGCGTCGGCCAGCCGGCGCAGGACGATCATGCCAACCCCCTCGCCCCGCGCGTAACCGTTGGCCTCGGCCGAAAAAGTGTGGCAATGACCGTCCGGCGACAGCATGCCGGCCTTGGCGAAATTGATATGGGCTTCCGGTGTGACGATGGTATTGACGCCACCGACCAGGGCCATTTCGCAATCGCCGTTGCGCATCGCCTGCAGGGCGCGATGCAGCGCCACCAGGGAACTTGAGCAGGCGGTTTCGACCGGCTCGCTGGGGCCATGCCAGTCGAGGAAATAGCTGACCCGGTTGGGGCCGACCGAGGGCACGGCACCGGTCGCGACATAGCCTTCGCCGCCGGTATCGGCGCCGATCATTTCGCGATAGCCGCTCGACGAAGTGGCGACGAACAGGCCGACCGCCCGGCCGGCGAAGGAACGAGGATTGTGCCCGGCATCTTCCAATGCCTTCCAGACATGGGTGAGCAGCAGGCGCTGCTGCGGATCCATCAGCTTGGCTTCGCGCGGCGAAATCCCGAAAAACAGCGGATCGAACTCGAACACGCCGTCGATGAAGCCGGCCCAGCGGATATTGGTCTTGGTCGGCTCCTTTTTCGGGTCACCGTAGACTTCCCGCCAGTCCCAGCGCTCGGCCGGGATTTCGCTGATGCAGTCGCGGCCGTCCACCAGGTTCTGCCAGAAAGCATCGAGATCGATGGCCATCGGCAGGCGGCAACTGATGCCGACGATGGCTACCGCATCATCGGTCGGCTCGGACAACGGCAGGCGGCGCTCGGCCGAAGCGGCCATCCGCGCTGCCGGCAAGGCGCCCGGCGAGCGGGTGACCGCCGCGAATGCTGGGGCGGCGGCGATATGGCGGGCCAGGCGGGCCAGCGTGGCGAATTCGAAAAAGTCCGCCGGGCTCAGGGCAAGGCCCAGTTCGGCATTGGTCCGGCTGGCAAAACCGGTCATGGTGATCGAATCGAAACCGTATTCACCGAGTTCGGTATCGGCTTCGAGGACCGCAGGTTCAACCTCCAGCACGCGGGCGGCGATATCGACCAGCGCGGCGAGCGCCCGGGCGACCCGATTCGCGGCGGAATCCACGGGAAGTTCGGCAACGGGCGGCATTTCCGTTGCCGGGGTGACAAGCGGCGCAATTTCAGCGTCCACCGCCGCCTTCGGCGCCGGCACCGCGTCCACCACCGTGCTGCTGGCGGGCTGAGCTGCCCCCTCGCCCGGCCAGTAACGGGTCCGGGCAAAGGGATAACCGGGCAGCATGAGCCGCGCCGGCCGGCGGGCGCCGTTCAGCAGGCTGGGCCAATCGACCAGCAAGCCGCGCACCCAGAGTTGCAGTAGGCTGTCGTGCTTGCCACGGGCCGGCAGGCTGGCCACGGCCCGGCGCATTTCCTCGTCGCCGTCGATGATGGCCAGGGTGTCGCGGTTGGCCTTGACCTGGCCGAGATGTATCCCCGGCTCGCTGCGCCCTTCGGCAAAAGCCAGCAGACGCTGACGCAACTCGGCGTGACTGCTCGCCGCGAAGGCCAGCCGGTGTTCCATGGCGTTGCGCCCGACCTGCAGGGTCCAGGCGATTTCGGCCAGCGCCATGTGGTCGTCGATGCCGGCCGCCAGTTGCCGCGCCGACTGCACCAATTGTTCGGCCGTGCGCGCCGACAGCAGGATCAGCGCCGGCGTTACCGGATATTCGGCCGCCGCGGCCGGCGGCGGCAGGTATTCCTCGACCACCAGGTGGGCGTTGCTGCCGCCGAAGCCGAAACTGCTGACCCCGGCCCGACGCGGCAATTCGCGCCCGGCGGCATCGCGCGGCCGAACCCAGGGGCGGTTTTCGCGCACCACCTGGAAACGACCGTCGGCCAGTTTCAGATAGGGATTGAGCGTCGTGCAATGCAGGGTGGACACCAGCGTGCCGTGCGCCATCTGCAGCAGCACCTTGCTCAGGCCGGCGACGCCGGCCGCCAGTTCGAGGTGGCCGATATTCGACTTCACCGAGCCGATGGCGCAGGGCACCGTCGGTTGCGGCCCGTAGATCGCCTCGGCCTCGCGCTCGAGGTCGGCGAAAGCGGCGCCCAGCGCTTCCATCTCGATGGGATCGCCCAGGGGCGTGCCGGTGCCGTGCGCTTCGATATAGCTCACCGTGCGCGGATCGACCCCGGCCCGCCGCCAGGTCTGGCGCAGCAGTTCGGCCTGCGCCCGGGGATTGGGCGCGGTCAGCGAAGCGGCGCGGCCGCCATGGTTTTCCAGGCTGGCGCGGATGACGCCGAGAATCCGGTCGCCGTCGCGCTCGGCGGCGGCCAGCGGCTTCAGGAAAACCAGGCCGACCCCCTCGCCGCGCGCATAGCCATCGGCCTCGGCCGAAAAGGGTTTGCACCGCCCGTCCGGCGCCAGCATGCCGGCCTTGCTGAAGCCGACGAAGGCCTCGGCCGACAGCAGGGCATTGATGCCGCCGGCGATGGCCGTGTCGCAACTGCCGCCGCGCATCGCCTCGATGGCCCGGTGAATGGCGACCAGGGCGCTCGAACAGGCGGTTTCGACGGCAACGCTGGGGCCGTGGAAGTCAAAGAAATAGCTGATCCGGTTGGGCCCCAGCGAGGGCGCCAGACCGGTCATCGAATAGCCTTCGACCCCCATCCCGGCAGCGGCGGCGAGCCGCCCGTAACCGGTATCGGCGGTGCCGATGAAGACCCCGGTGCGCGAGCCGGCCAGGCTGCGCGGCGCATAGCCGGCACCTTCGAGCAAACGCCAGGTCTGGGTCAGCAACAGGCGCTGCTGCGGATCCATGGCGCGAGCTTCCGGGCCGGAGAGGCCGAAGAACCCCGGGTCGAATTCCGCCATGCCGTCGATGAAACCGCCCCACTTGATCTTGCAGCGGTCCGCCTGGGTCGCCGGATCGCCCCACCAGTCGCGCCAGTCCCAACGTTCGGCCGGCACTTCGCTGATGCAGTCGCGGCCGGCCAGCAGGTTTTGCCAGAATTGTTCGAGATCGGGCGCCTGCGGGAAGATGCCGCTCAGGCCGATGATGGCGATCGGCTCCGCGGCGCCCGGCGGCAGCACGGTCGGAGGTGGCGGCGGCAGGAGCGGCGCCGCGGGCGGTGGCAGCGGCGTCTCGATATTGGGCGCCAGCGGCGGCGCGACGAGACCCAGGCGGGCGGCGATGGCGGCGCCATGGTCGGCCATCAGGCAGGCGCCGAGCCCAGCCAGGGTGGGATATTCGAAAAACAGGGTGGGCGTCAGTTCGAGCCCGAGGCGTTCGTTCAGATCGTTGGCCAACTGGGTGAAACTGATCGAATCGAAACCGTATTCCGTCAGCTCGACATCCGGATCGAGATCGCTCTCGGCGACCTTGAGCTGGCGGCTGACGCTGTGCATCAGAGCGGCCTGCAGCGGCCCGGCCAGGGCCGGCTCGACGGCCGCTGAAAGCGGCGCCGGCGCCGATGGCGCCGCCGGCTGATGCAGCGCCGCAACGCGCTGGCGGAGGCGCGGCGGATCGCCGGCCAGCACCATCAGGCGGGCACTTTCCCCGGCCAGCGCCCGGGCCAGGGCGTCAACCCCGGCCGCACTGTCGAGTTCGCCGAGACCGGTACTCTGCCGCATCAGGCGTCGGGCATCGGCCGCCATGCGCATGCCGCCCTGGCGCCACAGCGGCCAGGCGATGGCGACCGTTCGTCCCTGGCACAAACCGGCCGCCCGACGGGCTTCGCGGGCCTCGGCAAAACGGTCGAGGAAGGCATTGGCGGCGGCGTAATCGGCCTGCCCGGGATTGCCGAAGACGCCGCTGAGCGAACTGAACAACACCAGGAAATCGAGCTCGCCGTCGCCCAGGGCGTGATCCAGATGCAGCGTGCCGGCCAGCTTGGGGGCCAGGACGCGGTCCAGGTCGACCGAACTTTTTTGCCGCAACGGCTGATCGCAGATCACCCCGGCGGCGTGCATGACGCCGTGCAGACGACCGTATTGCTGCCGCAGGGCGGCAATCAGCGCCTCCACGACGGCTCCGTCGGTGAGATCGGCGACGCGATAATCGAGCTTGGCGCCGGCCGCTTGCCGGGCCGCCAGCCAGTCCGCCAGCTCGCCGCCGGGCGCCGAACGTCCGACCACGATGAGGCGGGCGTCTGGCGCCTGCGCAAGGATGTCGCCGACCAGCAGACGACCGATGCCGCCCGCTCCGCCGGTGATCAGATAAACGCCGTCGGAGCGCCACGGCCGCGCCACCGGGCGGTCCATCGCCAGCTCCCGCCAGGCCGGCCGGAACAGCCGGCCCGCCACCTGGCGAAACTCGCCGATCTCGGGGAATTCGCCGGCGCGCTGGGCCAGGGCGGCCAGCCCGGCGCTGTCGCCGAGCGTTTCGACGGCCAACAGTTGGCCGCAGAGCCAGGGATATTCCAGGCGCGCCGTCTGCAGCATGCCGGCCAGACCGCCGAACAAGGCCGCCTGGTCAGCCGCCAGCAGCACCTGCAGCAAGACCGGCGAGGCCGGGCGCCGGGCGCCGCCGATCTCTTGCAACAAGTGCAGCAAATGCCCGGCGGCGGCGCCGAAACGCTGTTCGTCGGTCGCCCCGGTGATCGCCAGCACCTGGCTTTCCCAGGCCGGCAGCACGGCGGCCAGCGCGCCCGGATCAGCCCCGGCGCCGAGCACCGCGAGGCGCCGGGCAAAGACCGCCGGCGCCGCGGGTGCCGGGCCGGCCGGAAGTTCCTGCCAGTCGGCGGCGAACATCAGCGTACTTTCCGCGACCTCGGCGGCCGGCGCCAGGCGGCGGGTACTGAAGCCGTGCAGGCTGACCAAGCAGCCGCCCGCTTCATCGAACAGGTCGAGATCGAGTGCGCGCACCGCCGCGTTTTCCGTGGACTGATCGGCCTGGCGCACCAGGACCCACATCCGCGCCACGCAGGGGGCATGCATTTCGACCCGGTCGAGGGCGAAGGGCAAGGCCGTTTCCGCTTCCGCCTGGCCCAGGCTAAGGCCAATGGTGGCCTGGAAAGCGCCATCAAGCAGGCCGGGATGCAATCCGAACGCGTCCAGGCTGGCGCGGCTCTCCTCGGGCAGCCGCAGTTCGCCGAGCAGCTGCGGCCGCCCCGCCGCATCGCGGCCGACGGCCAGCGAGTGCAGGAGGCGATGGGCCGGCCCGTAGTCGAGGCCGATGGCGCTGAAGGCCTGATAGATTCTCGTCTGGTCGAAGACCTGCGGCTGCGCCGGGCGCAGGCTGTCGATGCCGGGCACCGGGCGGGCGAAAATCTCCCGCGCCGCCAGGCGGGCCTGGGCGTGCACCTGACGCTGACCGCCGGCCGCCCGGCTGCTCATCTCGACCCGCGGCCAGGCGCCGCTGTCGGCCAGCAAGCGGATTTCGAGGGTGACCGGCGCGGTCACCGCCAGGGGCTTTTGCCAGATCATCTGGCGGATACAGAAATCGTCCAGGCCATGCGCCACGGCCGCCCGCCGGACCACTTCCAGATAGGCCACACCGGGCAGCACGGGGACGCCGTTAACCCGGTGGTCGGCGAGAAAGAATTCCTTGCCGGTCAATTCCAGGAAATAACAGCCGGGCTCACCCGGCCGCAGTTCGAGCCCGCCGCCCGGGGCGGCAGCGGGAAGCGCCGTCGGCAGCCAGAAAGCCTGACGCTGGAACGGATAGGTCGGCAACTGCAGGCGCTGCGGCGGACTACCCGGCCAGCCGGCCAGCCAGTCGACGGGCGCCCCTTCGACCCACCGGCGGGCCAGTTCGAGCGGCGGTAGCTGATCGGCCGGGAGAGTGTCCTGGACGTCGGCCGTGCTCCGCGCCACCTGCCCGAGGATAACCCGGCTGTTATCGCCGGCCAGATAAGCGGCCAGTTGCTCGGCCAACTCGGCGGCATCGGCCGCGACGCAGGCCAGGCGGTGGCGCAGGGCATCGCGCCCGGTCTGCAGGGTGAAGGCCAGGCCGGCGAATTGTTCTGCCCCCTGCCCCAGCCAGGCCAGCAGATCGCTGGCCACCGCCCGCAGGCCGGCGGCGTTGCGGGCCGAGAGCGGGATCAGCGCCGGGCCGGCGAGGTGCCAGGCCGGCCCGGCGGCTGGTCGATATTCCTCGAGCACCAGGTGGGCATTGGCGCCGCCCGCCCCGAAGGAACTGAGAGCGGCCCGCCGCGGCAGTTCCTGCCCGTCGACCAATGGCCGCGGCCAGGGCCGGGCCGTCGCCAAGAGCTGAAAGGGGGTGTCGGTCAGGTCGATCAGCGGATTCGGCTCGGCGCAATGCAGGCTCTGGTAGCGCAGGCCGTCGGCCATGCCGAACACGACCTTGATCAGACCGGCGATGCCGGCCGCCGTTTCGGCATGGCCGATATTCGACTTGACCGAACCGAGGCCGCAATGGGGCTGGCTGGGCGGCGGCAGGCCGCGTTCCCGGTAGAGTTCGGCGAAGGCCATTTTCAGGCCTTCGATTTCGATCGGGTCGCCGAGCCGGGTGCCGGTGCCGTGACACTCGATCAATCCGACGCTGCGCGGGTCGATCCCCGCCTGGCGATGGGCCTCGATAATCAACTCGGCCTGCGCCCGCGGATTCGGGGCGGTCAGCGAACTCGCCGCGCCGCCGTGGTTTTCGGCCGAACCGCGGATCACCGCCAGGATGCGATCGCCGTCCCGCTCGGCGAGATCGAGGCGTTTCAAGAGGATGGCGCCGACCCCGTCGGCCCGGGCGTAGCCGTCGGCAGTGGCGGCAAAGCTCCGGCAACGGCCGCTCGGGCTGAGCATCCCGACCTTGGCGAACATGATGTGCTGGGTCGCCGTCAGCATCAGGTTGGCGCCGCCGGCGACGGCCATCTCGCAACCCTCGTGGCGGATACTCATGAGCGCCCGGTGCACCGCCACCAGGGAACTCGAGCAGGCGGTGTCGATGACCTGGCTGGGACCATGCACGTCGAGCAGGAAGGACAGCCGATTGGGGCAGAAGACATGCCCGAGGCCGGTCATCTGCACCGCCTCCATCAGCCCCTGACGATTCGCCAGATCGACGTAATCCTGCAGATTGATGCCGAGAAAGATGCCCACCTTGCGCCCGGCCAAGGCACCGGGCGCGTAGCCGGCACTTTCGATCAACTGCCAGACGCATTCGATGAACAGCCGGTGCTGAGGGTCCATCAGCTCGGCTTCCTTCGGCGAAATATTGAAGAAGGCAGCATCGAACAGGTCGTGGCCGGGCACGAAGCCGCCGTATTTGACATTGCTGTACGACCCCTTTTTCGGGTCGCCCCACACCGCCCGCCAATCCCAGCGATTGGCGGGAATTTCCTCGATACAGTCGGTGCCCTGCCGCAGGTGCGCGCGGAAAGTCTCGAGATCCGGACTCTGCGGAAATTTCCCGGCCATGGCGATGATCGCCACCGGGGCGGCGGCCAGCGCCGCCGGCTCGGCGACCGCCAAAGTGGCGGCTACGGCGTGCACTCCATGCCGCTGCAACCACTTGGCCATGGCCGGCTGGCCCCCCGCCGCCATGACCGGCGGAGCGTGCCGGGCCTCCTCCGGCCGGTTGGTCAGGATCGGTGCCGGCGCCGGCGGCACGGTCCGGACGCTTGGCGCAACGACCGCCGCTGCGCCGTAATGGGCGGCGATGGCCGGGCCGTAGCGGCGGCGCAGGATGGCGCACAGTTCGTTGAGATGCTTGGCTTCGAAGAAGGTGGTGGGCGCGATGGAGATGGCGAGAAAACGGGAAATCTGGGCCATCAGTTCGGTGATGGCGATCGAGTCAACGCCGTAATTGGCCAGATTTTCCCGGGCATTGAAACGCTCGGCCGGGACCCCCAGGGCAGCGATCGCCAGGCGTTCGACATCCTCTTCCAGGCGCCGGTCGGCGGCCGCCGCCGGGGCTGCGGCCGGCCCTGCCGGCACCGCCGGGACGACCGGACGCCGGGCCTTGACCTTGGCCAGCAGTTCCTGCTCGATCAGGTTGCGCATTCCGTCGCGCAAGTCCTGTCCTGCTTTTTTGTCAGCGTCCATGTCCCAGTTCCAATTTGAAGCGAAAAACCCGCCGGCCAGCCGCCTATTGCTCGAGCATATCCCGGTATTTGCGCATCTGCCCGAGTAGTTTCCAGAGGTCCGCCTCCCACTGGTGGCGATAGGACTTGACGAAATACTCCTGGCCGATATCCGGCTTGTCGCTCTGCTTGGCGCGCAGGAAAGCCTGCAGCCCGGGCGTCCGGCCGGCCAGGGCGCGGGCGTAGGCGCGCACGAAGGAACCCTGGTTCTTCAGGCCGTCGCCCAGACCGGCGGCGGTATTGATGAAACCCATGAAGAGCAGGTTGTCATGATTGCGCGGCACCGAATGCAGGAAGAGATCGGGAATCTCGCCCTTCCATTCGAGCAACTGGCGATCGAGGAAGGAAAGATCGCGTTCGTAGCCGGTGGCGTAGAGAACCATGTCGACTTCGACCGTGCTGCCATCCTGGAAACGCACCTGCTTGCCTTCAAAAGCGGCGACGTCGCCCTTGGCCACAATATCGCCGTGCCCGATGTAATACAGCAACTGGGAATTCATCACCGGATGGGCACCATCGAGCGGATAGTCGGGCTGCGGCAAACCGTAGTCGGTACCGTCGAAACCGGCCAACTGGAAAACCTGTTCGATATAGGCCAGGGTTTCTTCCTTGCTGCCGAACTTGCTGCCCAGTTCCATCATCCATTGCGGCGTCGGCTTGCCGGCGATGAACTTGGGCTGGTAGTAGTAGCCGCGCCGGGTGCTGTGCCAGACGCCGCTGGCGTGATGCACGGCATCGACCGCCAGATCGCAGCCGGTATTGCCGCCGCCGATCACCAGGACGCGTTTGCCGCGCAACTGGTCGGGCGACTTGTAGGCGCCGGCATGCAGGATTTCCCCGGAAAACTGGCCGGGAAAGGGAATTTCCGGGTAGCGCGGCTTGTTCTGCAGACCGTTGCAGATCACCACCAGCGCATAGAAGGCGCTCTCTCCGGCGCCCCAGTGCAGGCGCCAGCCATTGTCGGCCGGTTCCAGACGCTCGATCCGGGCGTTGAAGCGGGCGTGCTCATAGACCCCGAAACGGCGGGCAAAGGCGCGGATGTAGTCGAGCATCTGCGAGTGATTGGGATAGACCGGGAACTCCTCGGGCATCGGAAAATCCGGGACCTGGGTATTGAACTTGGGCGAGATCAGGTGCAGGGACGGATAGGTCTTGCCGCAAGCGGCCTCGCCGTGCCAGACGCCGCCGAAGTCGTCGGCCGCCTCGTAGAGGTCGAAGTCGATGCCGCCTTCGATCAATTCACGGGCGATGCCAATGCCGGTCGGGCCGCCGCCGATGATGGCGATCTTGATGGGTAATGTCATACAGATTCCTCCGCTAATAACAACAAGTCCGACAAGGCCCCGAGCTGTTCGCTGACGAGGCCCTCCAGGTACAGGCGCGGCCTGCCTTCCAGGTCCACCACCTGGACCTGCAGCGCCGGGCTCCCCTGCCCGACCGGTTGCAGCCAGATCCAGACTTCTTCCGCCGCGGCGCCGGCCGCGACATGGCGCAGACTTTCCAGGGCCAGCGGCAAACGCGGCCCGGGCCGGCCCTGCTCGCTGTCATGGAAGGCCACCAGTTGCCAGACGGCAGCCAGCAGCCGCGGATCGATCGGCAACGCCGGCTCGCCGCCGGGATGCCGCCAGCGCCCGCCCAGCCAGGTGCCGCAGCGCACCACTTCAAGCAGGCCGGGCCCGGCCGGCGCCGTCCGCCGGAAGGCCGCCGTGCAATCCCGGCCGCTGCCCGGGGCCGGCAAAGCCGGCCAATTGTCGGCGGCGCCGGCGGCCTCGGCGAACAGCAATTCGCCGACCTGGCACACCGCGTCGTCACCGTCGGCACAGATCCGGTACAACCAGTCGCTGCCCTGCGCCGTCGGCAATACCGTCAGCCGGCGCGCCGCGCCGTTGAGGCACAGCGGCCGGCCCCAGACCAGGTGGCGCAGACCGACGACCGGCCGGCCGCTGGCCAGTTCGCCGGCGGCGCGGGCCATTTCCGGGTAGAACAAACCGGGTAGCAGGCGCTCGCCGGCGACCCAAAGCGGGCTGAGCCAGACTTCGTCGCCCCGGAAGGATCCGGCAAAACTGAGTCCCGGCCCCTGGCCGAGCAGCGGATGGCGCTCGGCCGGCGGCTCGAGCCGGGCCGGAGCGGCCGGCTTGAGCCAATGCCGTTGCCGGGCGAAGGAATAGCCGGGCAGGCGCAGACGGCGGCGCCGGCCGGCCTGCAGCAGACGCGACCAGTCGATATCGCAGCCCTGGCACCAGGCTTCCGCCAAGTCGTCGAGCTGACCGCCGGCCAGCCATTTGTCGAGCTCTTGGCGGCCCTCGGCGGTACTGGCGAACGCCGGCGCCGCCGGATTTTGGCGCGGGCTGCGCACCACGCCGGGCGCCGACTCGCCGCCGGCCACCGCCCGCAGTTGGCGGAGCAAGGCGGCGGGCTCGGTGCACACGAAGGCGGCGCGACATTCGAAAGCGCTACGCCCGACCTGCAGGGTCGAGCAGAAGTCGGCCACCTCGAGCCCCGGCGTGGCCTCGACGAAGGCCGCCAGGGAAGCCGCCTGGGCCGCCAGTTGGGCCGTGCTGCGGGCCGACAAAAGGCAGAGGCTGGGCGTCGTTGGCGCCTCCGCCGCCGGCCGGGCCGGGGCATATTCCTCGAGTACCAGGTGGGCGTTGGTGCCGCTGAAGCCGAAGGCGCTGACCGCGGCACGCCGTGGCAGACCGGCGCTGGCCGGCCACGGACGGCGCCGGGTATTGACGTAGAAAGGCGAACCGGCCAGCGCCAGGTGCTCGTTCTGCCGTTCGAAATGAATGCTCGGCGGCAGTTCGCCATGTTCCAGGGCCAACATCGCCTTGATCGCCCCGGCCACCCCGGCCGCGGCCAAGAGATGGCCGACATTGCTTTTCACCGAACCGATGGCGACCTGGCCGACGCCTTCGAAGGGCGCGAAGCCGGCGCGCAGGCCTTCGATTTCGATCGGGTCGCCGAGCGGCGTGCCGGTCCCGTGCGTTTCGACCAGGCCGATACTGCCCGGCGCAATCGCGAAGCGGCGATAGACGGCCTGCAGCAATTCGCCCTGGGCGACCGGGTTGGGCGCCGTGATGCCGTTCGTACGGCCGTCCTGGTTCATGCCCCAGCCCCGGATCACCGCCCGGATCGGATCGCCGTCCCGCTCGGCGTCGGCCAGCCGCTTGAGGAGCAGGACGCCGACCCCTTCGCCGGGGACGAAACCGTTGGCCCGCTGGTCGAAGCTGTAGCAGCGCCCATCCGGCGACAGCATGCCGACCTTGCTGGTGTCGATATGCATTTTCGGGCCAAGCATGACGCAGGCGCCGCCCGCCAGCGCCAGGTCGCTGTTGCCCGCCAGCAGGCTGTTGCAGGCTTCGGCGATGGCAACCAGGGAAGTCGAGCAGGCGGTATCGAGGGCGATGCAGGGACCGCGCAGATCGAGCAGGTAGGAGAGGCGCGCCGCGAGGATGGACGAGGCGCTGCCGATCAGGCTATAGGCGTTGGTTTCACTGATCAGCTCGCCATAGCCGCTGTTGCCGCTGCCGACGAAAACGCCGCAGCGGGCCCCGGCCAGGCGGAGGGGATCGATCGCCGCATCCTCGATGGCCTGCCAGGCATGCTGCAGGAAGAGGCGCTGCTGCGGATCCATCAATTCCGCTTCGCGGGCGGTGATGTTGAAGAAGGCGGCATCGAACAAGTCGATGTCGTCGATCGCCCCCATCCACTTGCTGTTGCTCTTGCCCGGCGCCTGCGGATCGGCGTCGTAATGGCGCGCGATATCCCAGCGGCTGGGCGGGATTTCGCTGATGCAATCGCGCCCATTGCTGATGTTCTCCCAGAACGCCGGCAGATCGGCCGCCATCGGGAAGCGCCCGGCGGCGCCGATGATGGCTATTGCCTCGGGGTCGGCCGGCCGGCCGGCGGCCGGCGGCTCGACGACATCCTGGACCACCTCCGCTGGCGGTTGCGGCGCCGGCGCCACGGCGAGCGCGGCGCCGGGCAAGAGGCGGCCGACCTCGGCAAGCAGGGCGCCGAATGTCGGGTGGGCATAGACGCAGGTGGCCGGCAAGGCGATGCCGAGTTGCTGATTGAGTTTGCGGATCCAGGTCAGGGCCAGGATCGAATCCAGGCCCAGTTCGAGGAAGCCGTTGCGGTCGCTGATTTCGTCGGCGGGCAACAGCAATTCTTCGGCCAGACTGCTGACCAGGATCTGGCGCAGGTGTCCCGGCGCGGCTACCGCCGGCTGGGCGGCGGGTGAATGGGTAGCGGGCGGCGGCGCAACCTGGCTGACGGCAGCAGCAGGCGCCGGCACCAGGGCGAGCACCCGTTCGAGCAGGGCACCGACCGTCGGCTGGGCATAGACGGCGGTCGCCGGCAACTCGATCGCCAGTTCGCGGTTGAGGCGGCGGATCCAGGTCAGGGCCAGGATGGAGTCGAGCCCCAGCTCGAGGAAACCGGCGGCGTCGCCGATTTCGCCCGGGGCGATCAGCAACTCTTCGCCCAGCGTCGTCACCAGCACCTGGCGCAGCGCAGCCCGCCGCTCGGGGCCGGGGGACACCGGGGCCGCCGCGGCAGGGGGCGGCAGCTCGGGAAAACTGCTGGCAATCCGCTCGAGGACACGCGGATTGCCGATGAAGGTGATCTCGTGCATGGCCAGTTCCCTGGCCAATACGGCCTCTAGCTGACCGCGCCAGGCGGCCGTCGCGGCGGCCTTGGCGGCCACCAGTTGCGGGCGGCTGGCGCCGGCCAGGCGGTGGGCCGCGGCCAGCGCCCGGGGCAGGACCTCGGCGGCCGGGAAAACCGCCAGCGCCGGCAGGCGTTGGGCAAGTTCGCGGCCCTTGTACGGGCGGGCCGAGAACAGCACCTCGCGGCCGAGGTCGTCGCCCAGCCGCTGCGGAAAGGCCAGCGTCGCCCCGGCCCCCGGCGTAAAGCCATACCACAGGTAATTGCTGTGATAGACGCTGTCGGCGGCATACACGGCGCGATCGCAGAACATCCCGAGCGACCAGCCGGCGCCGATGGCATGGCCCTGCAGGGCGGCGATCACCGGCAGCGGGCAGCTCAAGGGCAGACTGTAGATACGTTGATCGGTAAAGTGGCTGGCGCCGCGCTGCAGGCTCTCCAGGCCGGCGCGGGTGCCGCCGCAGGCAAAATAGCCGGCGTGCCCGGTCAGTACCACGACCTTGCAGGCCGGCGTCCGCTCGATCAGGTCGAACGCCTCTTGCAGGCCGGCCATGAAGGCCGGGGTAAAGGTGTTCTTGTGCTGGCGTTCCTGCATGTGCAGCACGACGACACCGTCAGCCAATAATTCGAGTTCCATCACCGGTGTCGCCAACGCCAGCCGCTGCCCCGCCCCGCGCCCCGCCAGGGCGTCCGCCTCGGCCGCCGAGGGGGCGGCAAAGTCGAGCGACCAAGGGTCCGCCGGAGGCCACTCGGTCGGCACCTGGGGGCCCTGGCGCATGTGTCGTTTCAGTTCAACCAGGGCCGGGCGCGGCGCGCCGGCCAGTTGTTGCGCCAGTTCCCGGGCCCCCGCCACGACTTGTTCCGCCGTCCGCCGCGGCAAACCGCTGGGCAATTCGGCAGTACCGGCGCCGTCGGCCAGCAGCCGCTCGGTCATTGCCCGGCCGAAACGGCGGCGCAGCAAGGGTGCGGCCGCCGCCGGCGCGCCGCCGTAGCGGCCGCCCTCGGCGAGGACCAGAAAGTCGGCATGGGCGGCCAGGCCGAGCCCGCTGCCGTGGGCGGCGGGCAGCGCTGCGACCACCGGCAGGGGGCAGCGCAAGGGCGCCGCCAGCCCACCGCTGGCCGGCCGCGCGCCGGGCGCCGCCTGCCAGTCGCCGCTCAACAAGACGACGCGTACCGTCGGGTCGCCGCCGGCCGCATCGAGCGCCGCAGCCAGTTCGGCCAACAGGTCGTCGTTCCAGGGACCGACGATCTGCCAGTGACGCACGCCGTCCGCCGTCCCCAGGCCGAGCAGGCGGCCGGAAACGGGAGCTGCCGCGAGGGGCGCCAAGCTCACCCGCGGCAGCGGCCGACCTGGCTGTTGGCCGCTGCCCGCCAGTTCTTCCGGCTCACCCAGGCGGATCAGGCGCCGGCTGCTGGCCGCCGGCCCCCCCGCCGCGGCGGCCGGCGCCGGCATGGCCCGGACGGCCGGCGCCGGGCTGTCGCCGACGGGCGGCTTGGTCACCCAATAGGACTGGCCGGCAAAGGGATAGGTCGGCAAGGCGACCCGTTGCCCCCGGCCCCCCGGAAATTGTTCGCCCAGCAGCTCGTCGCAGCCGGCCAGGAAGAGCCGGCCCAGTTCATCGAGGAGCCTCCGATAAGTTGCCGCCTCGCCATGCAGGGCAGCGGCCAGCCGGGCTGGCAGGGCCTGCCCGGCGGCCTGTTGGGCGGCAGCCGGCGGCCCGGCCAGTTCGCCGCTGAAGGCGCCGGAATCGGCCTGGCCGGCCAGCCAGCCGGCCAGCCGGGTCTGCAGTTCGGCCGCCTGGCCGGCCACCACGACCAGGCGATGGGCGAAATGCCGGCGGCCGAGGCACAGGGTATAGGCCATGGCCGCGCAGTCGGCGGTCGGCTGGCTGGCCAGATGGGCCAGCAAGGCCGCCGCCTGACGCCGCAACTGTTCGGCGGAACGGGCGGAAAGCGGCAGCAGCCAGGCCGTAGCGGGGCTCGCTGGCGCAGCCGGCGGCGGCCCCTCCTCGACCACTAGATGGGCATTGGTGCCCCCGAAACCGAAAGAGCTGATGGCCGCCTGCCGGGGCCGGCCCGCCGTCACCGGCCAGGGCAGCGGCCGGCTGTTCAGGAGAAAAGGACTGTCGGCCAGGGCCAATGCCGGATTGGCCGGTTCGGCATGCAGGGTGGGCGGGATTTTCTCGTGCTGCAGGGCGAGCAGCACCTTGATCAGGCCGGCTACCCCGGCCGCCGTCGTGGCGTGGCCGAGATTGGACTTGATCGAACCCAGGGCGCAATAGCCGGCTGGCTGCGCCGCATCTTCGTAGGCCCGGCGCAGGGCGGCGAATTCGATCGGGTCGCCGAGCGGCGTACCGGTGCCGTGCGCCTCGAGCATTGCGATGCGGCCGGGATCAATGCCGTACTGCCGGTACACGTCGCGGATCAACTGTTCCTGCGACAGGGCGCTGGGCGCCGTGATGCCGTTGGTCGCCCCATCCTGGTTGATGCCGGTCGCCACGATCAGGCCGTGGATAGAGTCGCCGTCGGCCAGGGCCTGGGAGAGCGGACGCAAGAGCACGGCGCCGACCGCCTCGCCGGGAACGATGCCATCGGCCGCGGCGCCAAAGGCGGCGCAACGGCCGCTCGGCGAGAGCATCTGGGCCTGATTGGCGTAGCGGTAGAAACGGGCTGACGACTGGATGAAGACGCCGCCGGCCAGGGCCATTTCGGATTCGCCCTGCCACAGGCTGTGACAGGCCAGATGTACCGCCACCAGCGAACTGGAGCAGGCGGTATCGACGGCGACGGCCGGCCCCTTCAGGTTCAGGTGATAGGCGATGCGGGCCGGAATCAGCGAGCAAGTATTGCCCCAGAAGGCCTGGCCCGGCGGCTGGCTCGCGAACAGTTCCTGATAATCGCCGTGGGCGCAGCCAACGAAGACACCGCAGCGCCGCCCCTCAATGTCGGCCCCGGCATGCCCGGCCTGTTCCAGGGTGCGCCAGGCTTCCTGCAGGAAGAGGCGCTGCTGCGGGTCCATGTAGGTGGCTTCGAGGCCGGATATATTGAAGAAGCGGGCGTCGAACTGTTCGATGCCATCGATGAAGCTGCCGTGATTGCACCAACTGCCCGGTGCCGCCTCGCGGTAGAACGGGGCGAGGTCGAAACGGCTGACCGGACGCACCAGATCGTCGCCGGCCAGCAGGTGCTGCCACAATTGCTGGGCGTCGTCGGAGCCGGCGAAACGGCCGCTGAAGCCGACAATGGCGATCGGCTCGCGGCTGGCCGGGGCGGCACTGGCGATCGGCGCCGGGGGGGCGCTGGGCTGCGGCGCGCGAGCGGCGGCCGGCCAGCCCGGGCTGGCCGCCGCCGGCTCGGCAGCGAGTGCGGCGGCCAGTGCCGCGCCGCCCTGCCGTTCGAGGAAGGCGGTCAGTTGCTGGGCGCTCGGGTAGTCGAAAAGGTCGGTCTGCGCCAAGCGGATGCCGAGCTCCTGGCGCAGACGGTCGACCAGTTCAGCGCCGAGAATGGAATCGAGGCCGTAATCGGCGAAGGACAGCGTGGCGTCGATGCTGCCCGACGCCACGTTGAGGGTCGCCGCCAGGGCGGCGACGACCCGCTGGCCCAGCCCGGCCGGGCTGGCGACCGGGTCGGCGGTCGGGCTCGGCGCCGGCGGCGGCCGCACTGGCGGTGCCGGCAGTTCCCCGGCCGGCCGCTGCGCCGCCAGCACCTGCTGGCCGAGCGCCTGTTCGGCCGCGCTGCTGCCGCCCACCCAGAGCAGGCCGCCGGCTTCGACCAGGCGACGCCAACTGGCCGCGGTCAGGGCCGGCGAACCGGGGATCCGCCACTCGCCATCGGTAAAACGCCACCAGCCTTCGAGCAGGCCGAACGTCAGATGGGTAAACAAGGTCGCGCAACTCGTTTCATTGATCAGCAACAGGCCGCCGGGCGCCAACAGGGCGCCGACCTGAGCCATGCTCTGCGTCATCTGGCGGGTAGCGTGGAGGACGTTGGCGGCGATCACCAGGTCGTAGGCCCCGGCCTCGACATCCTGGCCGGCGAGCGGCTTTTCGACGTCGAAGAGGGCCGTGCGCAGGGCGGGATGGGCAGCCGCGAAATGCCGCTCGCCATGGATCAGGAAGGCCCGCGAAAGATCGGTGTAACGGTATTCGGCGACGGCATCGCGGTACGGCGCCAGGGCTTCGAGTACGGCAGCGCTGGTGCCGCCGGTGCCGGCGCCGATTTCCAGGATGCGCAGCCGGCCGCCCGTCGCCCGCCGCTGCGCGACGAAAGCCGCCGCCGCCCGGGCCAGCGTGGCGTTGAAGCGGGCGGCGACGGCATTCTGCTTGTACACCGCCTCGACCAATTCGAGACGACCGGCCGGGAACATGATCGCGGTCGCCGGCTGGCGGTTGGCCAGGATGTCCGGCAAGGCCCGCAGCACCGTGTCGACCAAGCGGACCTGGGCGAGCGGCCCCGGCGTCGCTTCGAGCCGCGCCCGGTAGGCCGCCCATTCGGCCCAGGCCGTCGTCTCACTCGCCGGGGCGACGCCGCGCGCCGCCAGCAAGGCGTCAAGCGCCACCCGCCAGCGCTGCCAGTTGTCGCCCTCCCCGGCACCCGCCAGGCAGGCCGGCAGCAGGCGGGCCAGTTGCCGTTCCAGTTCGTCATGCTGGCGCTGCAATTCTTCCCGGCCCTCGGCTTCTTCCGCCAGGAGCTGTACCAGCCGTGCCGCGCCGGCCCGTGGCGGGAGCGGCAACCAGTAGCGTTGGCGGGCAAAGGGATAGGTCGGGGCGCTGACGATGCGCGGCGGCCGGGGGCGCGGCAGACGGCGCCAGTCGATGTCCAGGCCGAGCACCCAGAGGCCGAGCACGCGGGCCATTTCGCCAGCGCCTAGCCAGCGTTCGATCAGCCCGAGCAGGTCCGGCTCGCCGGCCAACAGGCCGAGGCTGCCGCGCTGGGCGCTGGCCGAGCCGCGCCAGACACCGGCCACGGCTTCGCCCTCGGCGGCCTGCAGCCAGGCCTGCAGCGTGGCGAGCAGTTCGGCCGGGGTGGCGGCCACCAGCGCCAGACGCTGATCCATCGCCTCCCGCCCGACTTGCAGGGTCCACGCCAGATCGGCCAGATCCAGCCCGCCCTCGCCGAGTGTCACAGCCGCCGCCGGTTCGCCGAGCAACGCGGCGAGTTGGCTGATGCTCGGGCCGCCGGCCAGGTCGGCAAGCGCCAGCGGGCGGTTGAAATGTTGCTCCAGCGCCCGGCCCAGCGCATGGCGGTGGATCGGCTCGAACCCGTAGGCGTCGAGCGACTCGTCGACATCGAGTTGGTCGGCGTCGACGGCGAGAATTTCCGCCACCAGCCGGCGGATTTCGCCCGCCGCGACGGGCGCCCCGGCCCGTGGCGCCGGGCCGTCGGCCACGACGAAATCGTGCAGGGCCTGGGCGGCTTCTCGCAGGCGCTCGCCATCGCGGGCCGAGAGGACGATCGCCTGGGGCTGTGGCCCGGCCGCTGGCAGGTGGGTCTCGGCGGCGAGCGGGAAGGACGGCGTCGGCCATTCCTCGACGATCAAGTGGGCGTTGGCGCCGCCCGCCCCGAACGACGAGACGCCGGCCAGCCGGGGCAAGCCGGCGGCCGGGGCCGGCCAGGGGGCAAGCTGGCGCTGCAGGCGGAAAGGCGAGCCGGAAAAATCGAGATTGGGGTTGATCGTTTCAGCGTGCAGGCTGGGCACCAACTGGCGGTGCCGCATCTGCAGCAGGACCTTGGTCAGGCCGGCGATGCCGGCCGCCGCTTCGAGGTGGCCGATGCCCGACTTCACCGAACCGAGGGCGCACTGAGCGGCTGGCAGACCTTCGCCAAAGGCCTTGCGCAAGCCGTTGAACTCGATCGGATCGCCGAGTTCGGTGCCGGTACCGTGGGCTTCGACATAACTGATGGCCCGACTCTCAACTCCGGCCTGACGCAGCGCGGCTTGCACCACGGCGGCCTGGGCGAGCGGATCGGGCACCGTGTAGCCGGCCGTCCGCCCGCCGTGATTGACGGCACTGCCCCGGATCAGCCCATGAATCCGGTCGCCATCGGCGAGGGCGGCGGAGAGCGGCTTCAAGACCAGGCAGCCGACCCCTTCACCGGGCACGAAGCCCTTGCCGCCGGCGCCGAAACTGCGGCAATGGCCATCCGCACTGAGCATGCGGGCGGCGCACAGGGCGGCGTAATTGTCCGGGTGGAGATAGAGATTGACGCCGCCGGCCAGTGCCACGTCGCACTCGCCCTGGCGCAATTGGGCGCAGGCCAGGTGAATGGCGGTCAGCGACGACGAACACATGGTATCGACCGGCAGACTGGGGCCCTTCAGGTCGAGGCATGAGGAGACCCGGTTGGCGACACTGGCGAACGAGGTCACCGGCCGGACCCGCGCGCCGTTCTCGCTTTGCCAGGCGCCGTGCAGTTCGTAACCGGTCTTGCTGACGCCGACAAAGACGCCGACCCGCGACGCATGCTGGCTGGCGAAGCGGGCCCGGGTATAGCCGGCATCCTCGCAGGCCGCCCAGGCCTGCATCAGGAACAGGCGTTCCTGCGGGTCCATGGCCGCCGCCTCGCGCGGCGAGAGGCGGAAGAAGGCCGGATCGAAATCGGCGAAGCCCTCGAGGAAGCCGCCCCGTCGGGCATAACTCAGGCCGCCGGCAATCGCCCGCTCGGGGTCGGCATCGTAATACTCGTCCACCGCCCAGCGCTCGGCCGGTATCTCGCCGATGCTTTCCCGCCCGGCCACAAGGTTGGCCCAGAACTGCGCCAGGGTCGGCGCCCCCGGGTAACTGCCGCTCAGACCGATGATGGCGATCGCTTCGGGCGGCTCGCCACTGACCGGGGTGGCGCGGCGCAGCGCGGCAGCAGGGGCCGGCGCGGCGATGGCCGGCCGCTCCGTGGCGTCCAGGCCAAGCCAGCGCCGACAGGCCGCCGCCTGCCGCTCGGCGAGATGAGTGGCGACCTGGGCGAGGGTCCGGTATTCGAAGAACAGGGTTTTCGACAGGCTGGCGAAATGCTCGCCCAATTCGCGGTTGAGGCGGTTGATCAGTAAGGAGTCGATGCCGTAATTTTCCAGCGGCTCATCGAGCAGTATCTGCCCGGCCGACAAACCGGCCAGCCGGCCGAGCAGCCCGCCCAGCGCTTGCCCGACCCGCTGGCGCAGCAGATCGTCGGCCGCCTCGGCCGGCCCCGCCTGATTTTCCGTCCTCGCCGGCGAAGCGTCGGGGGTACTGCCCAGGCCCGCTGCCGACTGGAAAAATTCCCGTATCCGCCGACCGTCGCCGCCGATCACCGCCACCTGCGGCCAGGCGCTGCGCCGACAGGCCGCGAGCGCCGCCAGGCCGGCGGCGGTGGCCAGCGGCCGCTGCCCCATGGTTTCGAAGAAGGCCTGTTCACCGGCCGGGCTGACGTGCATCCCGCCCTCCCGCCAGAGCGGCCAGTCGATGGCCTGGAGCGGCGCCCCGCGCCACTCGGCGAGCGCGTCGAGGAAACCGTTGGCGGCCGCATAGTCGGTCTGGCCGGCATTGCCGACGGCCCCGGCGAGTGACGAGAACAGGATGAAACAGTCGAGCGGCAGGCCCCGGCAGGCCTGTTCCAGGGCCAACACCCCGGCCACCTTGGGGGCGAGGACGGCGGCCAGTTGCTCCGGGGTCTTGCGAATCAGGGCGCTATCGCGATGGATGCCGGCGCAATGGATGACGCCGTGCAGGGCGCCATAGCGGCGCCGGATGTCCTCGACCAGGGCGGTCACGGCGCTGGCGTCGGTGATGTCGACGGGCCGGTAATCGAGCCGCGCTCCGGCCTGGCGCAACTCGTCCAAGGCCCGTTGCCGGGCGGCATCGAGCTCGCCCCGACCAACCAGGACCAGGGTGGCGCCCGGCGCCTGGCGGGCGATCTCGGTCGCCAGCCGGCGCCCGAGAGCGCCCAGGCCGCCGCTGATCAGGTAGACCCCGGCCGGACGCCAGTCGGCACTTCCCGGACCGCCCGGCGGCAGGTCGCGCCACACCCGGAGCTGGCGCCGGCCCGCCTGGTAACGGACGCGCCGCGCCTGCGGCTGACGCGCTTCGGCGGCCAGAAGAGCAAGGACTTCACCGGCCGCCAAGGCGCCGGGCAGCGCGATGACCTGCCCGACCAGGCGCGGGTTTTCGGCCCGGGCGCTGTCGAGCAGCGCGCCCAGACCGGCGTACACGCTGCGTTCGTCATCCGCCGGAACCAGCAATTGCAGCAGCAATTCGCCGTCCAGTCCGGCCGCCGCTTCGCCTTGCAGGGTCTGGAGCAGCAGGCTGGCCAGGGCCCCGTAGCGTTGGCCCAGATCGCCGCTTAGCTGCGGTACGGCGATAAGGCCCGGGGTAGCAGCCGGCAGTGCGAATTCACAGGGCAGGATGCGGCGCCGACTGGCGGCCGGTCCGGTCCCGGCCGGCACGGGCTGGTCTTCCCAGCGCGGAGCGAGGAGCACGGTCTCGGCGGCGGCCTGCGGCAACCAGTAGCGGGTCGCCGCGAACGGCCGGGCCGGCAGCGGCTGACGACGCGGCAAGCGCGGGCCGGCGGGATATTCCTCAAGCACGACATGGGCATTGCTGCCGCCGAAACCGAAACTGCTAACGCCGGCCCGGCGCGCCAGAGGCCGCCCTGCGGCATCGACCGGCCGCCGCCAGGGCTGGCGTTCGCGCACCAGGTAGAAGGGACTGCCCGACAACTCGAGGTAGGGGTTGATCTCGGCGCAATGCAGGGTGGGCGGCAATTCTTCAGCCTGCAAGGCGAGCAGCACCTTGAGGACGCCGGCCAGGCCGGCAGCGGCTTCCAGGTGGCCGATATTCGATTTCACCGAGCCGAGGCCGATGTGCGGCGCAGCGCCCTCTTCCAGGCGGCCGTAGGCCAGGCGCAGGCCGTTGATTTCCACCGGGTCGCCGAGGCTGGTGCCGGTGCCGTGGGCCTCGATGTAACCGATCGAGGCCGGCGGAATACCGGCCATCGCCTGGCACACCAGCTCGGCCTGGGCCCTGGTATTGGGCGCCGTCAGCGAACCGGCATGACCGCCGTGATTCTCGGCGCCGCCGGCCAGCAGGCCGAGGATGCGGTCGCCGTCATGCTCGGCCGCGGCCCGCCCCTTGAGGAGCAGGGCGACGACGCCCTCGCCGCGGACATAGCCGTCGGCGGCGCGGGAAAAGGTCTGGCAGCGTCCGCTCGGGCTCAACATGCCGGCCTGCCAGGGTCCGGTGAAGCCTTCGAGGGCGAGCGCCAGATTGACCCCGGCGACCAGCGCCAGGCGACAGCGGCCGCTGCGGATGGCCTCGGCGGCGCGCAGGAGGGCGACCAGCGAACTGGAACAGGCGGTATCCACCGCCTCGCTCGGCCCCTGCAGGTCGAAGTGCCAGGAGACCCGGTTGGCGACCATGGCCAGGGAATTGCCGGTCGCCACATAGCCATCGCTGTCGACACCGTGGGCCTGCAACAGGCTGCCGTAGTCACGACCGCTGACGCCGACGAAAACGCCCGTCTCGGCGGGCAGTTCGTCGGCCGCATAGCCGGCATTCTCGAGCGTCCGGTAGACCGTTTCGAGGACCAGGCGCTGCTGCGGGTCGAGGCGCTCGGCCTCGTGCGGCGAGATCTTGAAAAAGGCCGCGTCGAAGCGGTCGATATCGCTCAGGAAGCCGCCGCGCAACGGAAAGCCGGCCGCCACCAGACGTTCCCGATAGGCCGGCGGATAGCGTTCGAGCGGCAGATCGCCGAGCAGATCGTCGCCGGCCAGCAGATGCTGGAAGAAATCCGCCGCATCGCTGCACCCCGGCAGCCGCGCCGCCAGGCCGATGATCGCGATAGCCGCGTCCGGCGCGCCAGGCGTGGCGCCCGGCACGCCACGACCGAGCGGCAGCGCCCCGGGCAGCGCCGACCGGGGCGCCGTTTCCACCGCCGTTTCCACCGCCGCCTCAGCCCCCCCATCCGCCGCCACCGGCCAGCGGCGGGCCAGCCAAGCGGCCAGGGCCTCGATATGCTCGCACTCGTAGAAAATCGCCGGGGTCAGGTTGCTGCCGTAGCGACCGTTGATTTCATTGGCCAACCGGGTCAGCGAAATGGAGTCGAAGCCGAGATCGTAAAATGGCGAGCGCGGGCTGATCTCGGCCGCATCGAATTTCAGTAGCTGCCCGACCAGTTGGCGCAGATCTCGACTGTAACGGGCCATGGCCGCCGCCGCGGCTTCGGTGACGGGCGCCAGCGTCAGGCGCGCCGCCGCTTCGACCGCTGCTGCCCGGCCACCGGGCGGCGTAAGCGGCAGCGCCGCCGGGCGCCCCAGGTCGGCGGCGGCGTGCAGCGCCAAGCCCTGGCATGCAGCAACGACTTGCCCATCGGCGTCGAGGAACAGCGCATCCCACAGCGCCGGCATCGGCGCCGGGCGCAACAAGAGCTGGCTGGCGTGGCCGGCGGCCAGGTAAAGCCGGCCGAGACGGCCCAGCGTCGAGCGAGCGGCCGCCGCTTCGACCAGCAACAAGGCCTGCCAGAGGGCGCCCAAGAGGCGCGGCGGCAGCAGCAAATGGCGTTTGAACGGGTCCTGTTCGGGATGACTGGCCAGGAGTTGACACAACACCCCACCCTGCGGCAAATGGCGGACGCTTTCCACCACTTCCAGGTAAGGCTTGAAGAGCCACTGGGCGGCCGCCAACTGCTGGTAGAACTGCTCGCCGCTGAGGGCTTGGCCAGCGGCGGGCGGCACGGCTTCCCGCCACACCGGCGGCGCGGCATCGGGGCTCGGGCGCAGCACCCGGGCGCCGGCCAGCGGCAGACGGTGGCCGGCGGCCAGTTCGACCGTCAGTTCGATCTGCAGATCGCTCCCCGCCGCCGTCACTTCGGCTGTCAGCGTCTTGACCGCCGCCCAGTCCACGGCCTGGCCGACTTCCAGGTCGACCAGCGAAAAGCCCGTCGCGCAACCGGCCAGACTTGCCACCGCGGCCATCATCTCGACCACCGCCGTCGGCAGCAAGCGGGGCTGGCGGGCCTCTGTATAGACGTAATCGAGCAATTCGTTGAGGTAGATCGGCGTCCGGTAGCACAGGCCCTGCAGGTCGGAATGATTGCTGCCGACGAAGGGATGCAGCTTCCGGGTGGCGCCCAGGGGATGGACGACCGACGGGGCGTCCGGATATTCCTGGTACCAGCAGCGTACTTTCTCGAAGGGATAGGCCGGCAGCGCCAGGCGCCGCGGCCGCGCAGCGCCGTACAGGGCCGGCCAGGCGATGCTCACCCCCTGGCTCCACCACGCCGCCAACTGCGCCAACTGGCGCTCGGCCAGGGCCTGTTCGAGTTGCGCCGGGGCGACCTGCGGGTCGCAATCGAGAATGCTCGGCGTATAGAACAGGTTCGCCGCCCCGCCGCTGCTGTCGGCCGCCAGGAAAGCGCGCAGACGCTGCAGCAGTTGCGCCTGATCGCTAATGACCAGGGCCAGGCGACAGGGCAATTCGTTGCGGCCGACCTGCAGGGTCCACGCCAGATCGGCCAGGGGCAAATCCGGGTGTGCTTCGAGATGGGTGCAAAAACGCTCGAGCACGGCCCGCAGGCGTTCGCTGCTCATCGCCGAGAAAACGCCCAGCACGGGGTTCCCCGCGCCCCCGGCAAGCGGCGCCGGGGGCCGGTATTCTTCGAGAATGAGATGGGCGTTCATGCCGCCGGCGCCGATCGAGGTGACCCCGGCCCGCCGCGGCCACTCCCGCCCGGCCGCATCCTTCTTGCGCGGCCAGTCGGTCAATTCCCGCTGGACGTAGAACGGCGTCTGGGCAAAGGGGATATTCGGATTCAGGGTGGCGGCGTGCAGCGACGGCGCCAGTTTGCCGTGCTGCATCTGCAACAGCACCTTGACGATGCCCGGCAGCGCGGCGGCGCCCAGCAGATGAGCGACGTTCGACTTGACGGTGCCGAGCGGGCAGACCTGGGGCTGACTGAAGTAGGGACCGTAGGCCTCGCTCAGGGCCCGGACCTCGATCGGATCGCCGAGCGCGGTGCCGGAACCGTGGCCCTCGATGTAGCCGATGCTGGCCGGTTCGATGCCGCTGTCCAGCAGGGCCTTTTCGATGGCCACCGCCTGCTGGCGCGGATTGGGCACGGTGAAGCCGTTGCGCACCCCGGCATTGCTCACGGCGCTGCCCTTGATCACGCCGTAGATGCGGTCGCCATCGCGTTCGGCATCGGCCAGCCGCTTCATGACCAGGGCGCCGACGCCTTCGCCGAGGATGGTGCCGTCGGCGCCGAGGCCGTAACCGCGGATCACTTCGGCGCTCTTGCTGGTGAAATGTTCCTGCGAGGTGGCGATCAGTTTCTGCGGATGGAGCAGCAGGCTGATGCCGCCGGCCAGGGCCATCTGGCTGCGCCCGCTGCGCAGCATGTGCACGGCTTCATGGACGCAGGTGGCGGCGGCCGAACACATGGTGTCGAGGAAATAGGACGGCCCGGTGAAACCGTAGTAATACGACACCATGTTCGGCACCGTGCCGGTGTAACTGCCGCTGGCCAGCGCCCCCCGCTGCAGCATGTTCTGGAAGCCGTACAGGTTGTAGTCGTTGGTCATCGAACCGACGATCACCGCGACCTCGCCGCCGTACTCGCGCTGCAGGGTTTCCCGCGAATAGCCGGCATCCTCGAAGGCTTCGACGCAAGACTGCAGGAAGAGCCGGACCTCGGGCGACATCAGTTCGGCTTCGGCCTGGGAAATGCGGAAATAGCGGGGATCGAAGAGATCGATGCCATTCATGAAGGCGCCGGTCTGGACCACCGTCTTGCCCAGCACATCGCGTTCCGGATGGACCAGCGCCTCGTGGTTCCAGCGTTCCGGCGGATAGCGCCGGAAGCCGTGCAGCCCCTGTTCCAGCATCTGCCAGAAACTTTCCTGGTCGTCGGCCCCGGCGACATGCAACGATAGACCGACAATGGCGATGTCGTGTTCGCCGAGCCCCGCCGCCGCTGCCGGACTGTCGGGCGCGGCCGGCGTCGGCGCCTCGCCGGCCGCGGCCAGCGCCGCCTCGCCGCCGCCCAGCAGCGCGTTCAGGGCCGCCCCGTGGCTTTCCAGCAAATGACCGGCAACACCGTCGAGATCGACATATTCGAAAAACAGGGTTTTCGCCAGCGGACCGAGGGACGCTTCCATCCGGCTGGTCATTTCGACGATCACGATCGAATCCAGACCGTATTCCGCCAACTGGCGATTGGCCCGGAGACGCGCCGGGTCCATCTGGATCAGTTCGCCCAACAGGTCTTTCAGCCAGTCGATGACCCGCGGCCGCAGTGTGTCGCCCGCGAACTCCCGGTGATCGCCCGGCGCGGCAGCCAGGGCCGGCGCCGCTGGCGGGCTGTCGGCCAGGTCGGCGCCATACTCAGCAATAACCTGCTGCAGGCGGCCCGGTGGGCCGTACTGCACGGTCACCCGGCTCGGTTCGGGCGCATTGAGCAGGCGTTCGAGGGTCTCCAGCGCCACCCCGGTCGGCAACGGCAGGGTACCGAAACGACGCTGCAGGGCGGCCCGCGTCGTCGCCTCCACCGTCATTCCGCCCGCCGCCCACAACGGCCAGGCCACTGCCAGCGTCCGCCCCTGCCGCTGGCCGGCCGCCACCTGGCGGTGGCGCGTCTCGGCCCAGGCATCGAGGCAGGCATTGGCGGCGGCATAGCTGCTCTGTCCGGGATTGCCGAAGGTAGCGGCAATGGATGAGCAGAGCACGAAGAAATCGAGGGCACAATGCTGCGTCGCCACATCGATGTTGAGCAGCCCCGCCACCTTCGGCGCAAACACCGCATCGACATCCGCCGCCTGCTGCTGCAACAGGTAGGCGTCACGCAGGACGCCGGCGGCATGGATGACGCCGCGCAAGGGACCGATGTCCCGCTCGATCCAGCCCACCAGTTCGACCACTTGCTCGGCGACGGCGACATCGCAGGGACGATAATGGATGCTCAGCCCGTCGATCGGCTCGATCGCCGCCCCGGCCGCCGGCCGCCGGCCGGCGAGGACGACCTGGCGGACGCCGCGGGCGGCCAGCCAGGTCAGGAAATGGCGCCCCAGCCCGCCCTGCCCGCCGCTGATCCAGACCACCCCGTCGGCGCCTGGCGAACGGGGACCGTCAGCCGGCAGGGCAAGAAGGACTTGCGGCCGACAAACCTGGCGCTCGTCGGCCGCGTCATAACGAATCTCGGTATAGCTGTCGGCGCCGCTCGCTTCACTGGCGACAAGGGCGGCCAGGCGAGCGGCGCTGAGCTCCCCGGCGACCCAGAGCAGTGCCCCGGAAAATTTCGGCTGCTCGGCCGCCGCGCTACGCAGCAAGGCGGCCAGGGCCGCGCCGGGCAATTCCTCGGCCCCGGCCGGCAACACGACCAGCCAGTGCTGCCGGGGTTTGCGGCGTTCGGCCAACGCCGCCTGCAACTCGGCCTGGAGCACGCCGTACCAGGCCCGGGCGGCGCTTCCCGCCGGCTCGACGGCCGGCAACAGCGTCACCGGCAAGCCGCTCAGGGCGGCCAGCGGTTCCGCCAGGGCGGCCAGCGAAGGGGCCAGCAGCAGGCGGCTCTGGCGCCCCGCCGGGATTACCGCCGGGCGCTGCGGGCAGGCTTCCCAGTGCGGCGTGGACAACAGCAGTTCGGCCGCCCCGGCCGGTTCCGCCATCAGGCGCAGCGCCAGTTCATGGAAGCGCAGGCAGACCTGGCCGGCGCCGTTACACAGGGTGATGTCGAAACGCCGCAGACTGCCATCGCCCTTCCCGGGAATCGGCGTCAGCAAGGCCCACATGCTTTCGCTGCACGCCGCGAATACTTCCACCCGGCGACAGGCGAAGGGGACCGCCGCGCCGGAACGGCCGCCGCCCTCCTCTTCGAGGCCGATCCAGGCCTGGATGGCGCCGTCGAGCAAGAGCGGGTGGAGGCGGAAGCTTTCCAGGCTGGCCCGCCAATGGCGCGGCAATTTGAGGCTGGCCAGCAGATAGCCGGCCCCGCGATAGAGCTCGCCGAGGGTCTGGAAATTGGCGCCGTGCACCATGCCGCTGGCCCGCAGCCGGGCATAGAGGTCCGCCGCCTGCGGGCGGCTGGTGGCCCGGGCGCGCCAGTCGGCCAGGTCGAGGACCTCGGCCACCGCCGGCATCGCCGGCCGGATGCTGCCCTCGGCATTGACGCCCGGCAGCGCCCGGTTTTCGATGGCAAAGGCCAGTTGCTCCGCGGCCTGCGGCTGCAGGCTGATGTCCACCGTCACCGGCGCCTCGCCGGCCGGCAGGGGGCGGCTCCACAGCAGGTTGTCGATGACCAGATGCAGGGCGGCTTCGCCCTCCCGGCCGGTGGCCAGGGCCCAGGCCGCCCGCGCCATTTCGAGGCAGGTCACGCCGGGCAGGATCTGGACGCCGCCGACCAGATGCCCGGCCCAGAAAAACTCGCGGCCGGAGAACGTCGCCTGATAGCGTTGCCGCCCCAGTTGCGAGACGTTGCGCTGGACCAGCGGATGGACGAAGGGTTCCGGGTCCTTGGCACCGAGCGAAAGATCCATCCAGTGCCGCTCGCGGGCAAAAACATAGGTCGGGGCGTGCAGGCGCCGGGGGAGCTCGGCGCCATAGAGCTGACGCCAGTCCACCGTCGCCCCGCTCAACCACTGGCTGGCCATTGGCTCGGCCGGGCCGGGTTCGCCCGCGGCGGCGCCGGGCGCCGCCAGCCACACCCGGGAATCGCTGCGACCGGCGAGGAAAGCGGCGAGCGCCGCGGCGAGGTCGGCGAGGTCGGCAACCCGCAACAGCAGGCGGCTGGCCATCGCCTCGCGGGCGCTTTGCAGCGTCCAGGCGAGGTCAGCCAGACGGACCGGCTCGGCCGCCAGGAAACCGGCCAGGGCAGCGGCGTTGGCCCGCAGTCGCGCGTCGTCGCGAGCCGCCAGGGGCAACCAGAACGGGCCGGCGAAATCGGCCGAGGGCGGGGCGAACGGCGCTTCCTCGAGCAGCACGTGACCGTTGCTGCCGCCAAAGCCGAAAGCGCTGACCCCGGCCCGCCGGGGTTGGCCCGGCGTAATCGGCCAGGCGGCCAGGCTGTCCTGGATCCGGAAGGGTGTGCCGGCCAGATCGATCAGCGAATTGAGCTCGGCAAAATTGGCATTGGCCGGCAGGGCCTGGTGCTCCAGGGCGGCCAGCACTTTGACCAGACCGGCCACACCGGCGGCGCCTTCGAGGTGGCCGATATTGGTTTTGACCGAGCCGATGCCGCAACTGTCGGCCACCGGCGAGCGGCCCGCCTCTTCGTAGAGCGCGGCGAAGGCCTGCTTGAGGCCGGCGATTTCAATCGGGTCGCCGAGCGGCGTCCCGGTGCCGTGGGCCTCGATGTAACTGATGCTGTCCGGTGCCACCCCGGCTTCGCGGATCACCCCGGCGATCAATGCGGCCTGCGCCTGCGGATTGGTCACGGTCAGGGAGTTGGTCCGTCCGCCGTGATTGACGCCGATGCCGCGAATGACGCCGTGGATCGGATCGCCATCGGCCTGGGCTTGGGCCAGCGGTTTGAGCAGCAGCATGGCGCCGCCCTCGCCGCGCACGTAGCCGTCGGCCGCGGCATCGAAGGCCTTGCTTTGGCCGGTGCGGGACAACATGCCGTTTTTCGAGAAGGCGACGAAATGGTTCGGCGACCAGATCAGATTGACCCCGCCGGCCAGGGCCAGATCGCATTCCCCGGCCTGCAGCGCCCGCACCGCCTCATAGACGGAAGTCAGCGAGGCGGCGCAGGCCGTGTCGTTGGCGATGCTCGGACCGCGCAGGTCGAAAAAGTGGGAAACCCGGTTGGCGATGATCGAGAAGGCGATGCCGGTCGGCGTATAGGCATCGACCTGGGCCAGGTGCTTTTCCAGCAGTTCGGCGTAGTCCCAGTGGCAGACGCCCATATAGACGCCGGTCCGGGAACCGGCCAGGGCACTGGCCCGATAGCCGCCATCCTCGATCGCCTGCCAGGCGAGTTCCAGGGCAAAGCGTTGCTGCGGGTCCATCCAGGCGGCTTCGCGCGGCGAGATGTTGAAGAAGGCAGCATCGAAGCAGTCGGCATCATCGACGAAGCCGCCCCAGATGCTGCCCGTCTTGTTGCCCTGGGCCGGATTGCCGCGCAGTGCCGCCTTGTCCCAGCGCCCGGCCGGCACTTCGCTGATCAGCGAGCGACCGGCCGCCAGGTGGGCCCAGAATTCGTCGAGCGACCCGGCCCCCGGCAGGCGCAGCCCGACACCGATAATGGCGATGGCTTCCTGGGCGGACTGGCGACTCACGAAATCACCGCCCGGGGCTCTGCAGCAGGGCAAAACGGCTCAGCAAGAGGGCCGCCGTCTCACTCATCAGGCGTTCCGCCAGGCGATCGACGTGACGCGCCCGCCAGGGCGCCAACTCGCTGCCGGCCACCCACTGGTTGAAGGCCCCCAGCGCCGGACCGCAATGAATCTGGAAATCGACCTTGTGGGCGCTATCGCCGGCCAGCGCCCAGCGGCTGGCATCGCGGAAATACCGTTTGAAAATGAGCGCCATCCGGTGTTTCGGACTGCGTTCGGCGCGCTCCAGCTCGGCCGCCGGACAGTGCCCGCGCAATTCCTCGAAGACCGCCTCCAGACTGCGCTGAAAGTAGCGTTCCTCGAGCTGCTGCCGGGTCTTGGCATCGAGTTCGTCGATCGATTCGTGCTGCCGGTAGAGGGCGACCAGCTTGTTGGCGCGGGCCGGAAAGAATATGCCTTTTTTCAGGACCTGGACCTGGGAACCCATTTCGAACATTTCGCCGGACGGGGCGTAGTCGGTGTCATAGACCTGCATGTCCTGCAGCAGGTCCTTGACCAGGTCGCTGGTCCCCGCCTCGACGGTACATTGATTGATCGAACCGGTGAGGATGAAATCGGCCCCCATGACGAACGCCGCGGCAGCCGCTTCCGGCGTACCGATGCCGCCGGCGGCTCCGACATAGAGGGGGTGGGCCGGATAATTCGGCTGCAGCGCATCGCGCACCCGCAAGACGGCCGGGATCAGCGTAAACGGCATGCCCTGGTCGGTGTGGCCGCCCGAATCGGCCTCGACGCAAAGGGCATCGGCCATCGGCACGAGCGCCAGGAGGTCCGCTTCGCCGGGGGTAATGGCCCCGCTGGCCAGCAATTTGTCCACCACCCGGGAGGGCGCCGGGGCAAAGAACTGGGCGCCGACGTCAGGCCGGGAAACCTTGGCGATGATCCGGTTGCGCGCCACGATCCGTCCACCACCCTCGTCCACCAGGCCCTTGGCGCGATAGCGGACGAGCGCCGGCGTCACCTCCATGAAGGCCGAGGCCTCGATGGTGCGCACGCCGTGGATCAGCAACAACTCGGCCAACTGCTCCTCGAGCTCGGGGTAATGGGTGTGGGCGATGAAATTGACGCCGTATGGGGCGCCGGGCGGAATACTTTCCTGGATGCGGACAATGGCATCCTCGATCGTACTGAGGGCCAGGCCACCGCCGCCAAAGAAGCCGAGCAGGCCGCTGCGGGCCAGCGCCACCACCATGTCGACGGAGGAAATGCCGTGGTACATGCCACCGGCCAGGTAGGCGTATTTCAGATTGAAGGCCGAGCAGAAGGCGGCGGAACCGAGGGAAGCCGCAGAAAACTGCCGGGTCGCCGGCGTCGGCTCCGGCCTGCTAGCGGCGGGCTCGGCGACGGCGGGCGGCGCACTCGGCACGGCGACGGGGAGCGGGCCGCCCTCGCTCAGGGTGCGGCGCACCATCGGTTTGACCACGGCGACGCCGGCCGGCCCGATTTCCTCGAAATCATCGACCGCCAGGCCCAGGCCCAGCAGGTAGCGCAGACTGGCCGCCCAGCGGACCGGGGCGGTGATCTGCTCGATCATCGCCTGGCGAATCCCCACCGGGTCATGCGGACGACCGCTGACATTGGAAATCACCGGAATCTGCGGCGCCGCAAAATCGACGGCGCCGACAAAGTCACGAAACTCGTCGCGGGCCGGCGCCATGAACGGCGTATGGAAGGCGCCGCTGACCTGCAGCATCTTGTAGAAACCGGCCCCGGCTGCCATGAACAGCGGCTCGGCCTCGAGCACCGCCGCCCGCCGCCCGGAAAGCACGATCTGCCGGGGCGTATTGACATTGGCGGCATAGACATCGCTGATCCCATGCTGTACCAGGACGGCCTGCACCTGCTCCTCGCTGAGGCCGAGGACGGCCGCCATGCCCCCGCCGCTGGCCAGGCTCATCAGTTGGCCGCGCTTGTTGACCAGGCGCAATGCCGTCTCGAAATCGAGCACCCCGGCGGCGAAGAGCGCGACGTATTCGGCAACGCTATGACCGAGCAGGAAATCCGGCCGCGTGCCGTCGGCGATGCGCTGCAGATAGCTCAGGGCATTGACCACGAACAATGCCGGTTGGGTGAATTCGGTCTGCGTCAGGCGCTCGATCGGGCCTTCCAGACAGAGCTCAGCCAATGAATAACCGAGGACCGCATCGGCCCGGCGCAAGAGTTCTGGGAAGGCGCCGAACAACTCGCCCCCCATGCCGATGCGCTGGGCGCCCTGACCGGGAAACATGAACGCCTTCATGATTTATCCTCCAGGTCCCGCCCCAGGCGTTCCCACTCGACCCGGCCGAGATCGAGCTTGACGACGCGATCCGCCAGGTGCCAGAAACGATCGTCATGGCTCACCACGACCACGGTTTTCCCCCTGGCCTTCAGTTCGGGCAGGATGCGGGTATAGAAGTAACGCCGGAAATGAATGTCCTGTTCAGCCGACCATTCGTCGAAGACATAGATCGGCCGATCCTCGAGCAACGCGGCAATGAGGGCCAGGCGCTTGCGCTGGCCGGTGGACAGGTTGAGGTCGGAAAAGCGGCCATCGACGTAGCGCACCTTGCCGGCCAGTCCCATTTCTTCGATCAGCCGCTCGACTTCCCCGACATCCACCTGCTCCAGGCCGTAAAGCCGGTCGAAGAGATGGAAATCGGCGAAGATGGCCGAAAAAAGCTCGCGGAAACCGCCGATCGCCTCGCCTTGCAGGGCCACGCCATCGACCAGGATTTCTCCCTGCTCGGCCGGATAGAGAGCGGTCATCAAGCGTAGCGTGGTGGACTTGCCGCTACCGTTGCCGCCGACCAGGAAAAGGATTTCCCCCGACGCGATGGCGAGATCCAGCGGGCCGGCGGTAAACACCGGCTGGCCGGCCTTGTCGCGATAACTGAAGGACAGGCCGCGGTAGGCGATGTGCTGGAAATTCCGGTACTGGGCGGCCAGTTCCCGGGCCCGGGCCGGCTCGATGGTCGGCCCGGCGTCGAGTTGCTGTTCGACGGCCAAGATGGCGTGCAAACCGACATCGGCCCGCACGAACATCGGCGATTGGGCGACAATCCTGGTCAGCGGCCCGATGCAGAACAACAGGGTGGGCACCAACTGGAAAACGATGGTGCTGTGCTGATCGATGTAGCGGGGGAAAATAAAACCGACCACCCCGAGCATGAAATAGACGACGAAGCCGCTGAGCAGGATCATCTCGGCCCAGTGTTCGCCGGAACGGGTCAACAACACCTGCCCGGCCTGGGATATCCGCTGATAGGCCTGATAGACCGCGTTGCTGCGCCGGCTGTTGAGGCGCAATTCCTTGCCGCCGTCGATGATATCGACGATCGCATCGAGCATCTGGGCCTGGCGCCCGGTCAGGCGTTGCAAGGTGTCGCGGAAATTCTCGTTGATCCGCAGATAGCCCAGGATACCGAGCAGCACGGCAACGCCGAAGACGGCCAGGGCGGGCCACGAGAGATAGCCGAGATAGATCAGCGAAACGCTCATCAGGACGGCCTGCTGAAAACTCTCGATCAACAGCGGAAAGGTTACCGACAGGTGATTCGTTTCCTGCGCCACCATGGTGTAGAGATGGCCGCGCCCGAGGCCATCGACCGTCGGTAGTTCGGCGCGCCGCAACTTGGCCACGACACTCAGGCGCAGATCGCGCAACAAGCCTTCGATGATGCCGTTCGAGAGCAGCAGAGCCCGCTTGTCGCACAGGAAATAGAGGGCAAAGGCGAGGACGAAGGCAGCCCACAACCAGATTCCCGGACGTGCGCCATCGGCCACCAGTCCGGCCACCTGATTGACGACGACGACCAGGAAGGCATTGGCAAAGCCGGCCACCGTGGTCAGCAGCGCCATGCGGCGTAAATCACGAGGGCTGGCGCGCTTGACGAAATCGATCAAAACCATGCTAGGCCTCCCCTGCCCGGGGGCCGGCCGGCATCACCCGGCCCAGGTCGAGGCTGACGCTGCGGTCGCTCAGATGCCAGAAACGGTCGTCATGGGTGACCACGACGACGGTTTTACCCCGCTCTTTCAGCTCAGGCAGGATCTCGGTGTAGAAGGCGGCGCGGAAATGCGCATCCTGGTCGGCGGCCCATTCGTCGAAGAAATAGATCTCGCGGTCTTCGAGGAGGGCGACGATCATCGCCAGGCGCTTGCGCTGGCCGGTGGACAGGTCCTGGGTGGAAAAACGACCGTTGGCATAGCTCACCTTGTCGCTCAGTTCCATGCGCTCGATCAAGGCCTGGACCCGTTCGGGGGCGACCTGTTCGAGGCCATGCAGACGGTCGAAGAGGTGAAAATCGGGAAAAATGCCGGCGAACAGTTCGCGGTAGGCCTGCATGGCCGAGGCCTCGACCGGCGTCCCATCAACCAGGATGCGGCCGCTCTCGACCGGATACAGACCGCACATCAGCTTCAGCGCCGTTGATTTGCCGCTGCCGTTACCGCCGAGCAGAAAGAGCCGCTCCCCGCGCTGCAGTTGCAGGTCCCAGGGGCCGGTACTGAAGGTCTGGGCCCCCTCGGCATCGCGATAGGCAAAGCCGATGCCGACGAAATCGATGCGGGCAAAACCGCCGAAGCGCGACGGCACGTCGGCTTGCTGCCGGGGCTGGCGGGCGATCCCGCTATCCAGCGTTTCCTCAAGCCGGAAGGCATGGCCGAGACCGATGCTGGCCCGCGAAAAGAGCGGCGCCGCCGAAGTCACCGCGGTCACCGGACCGACGCAGAAAATGGCGGCCGCCGCGATCTTGTAGATGATGTCCGTATACCCGGAAAAAAAGCCGGGCAAGACAAAAATCACCACGCCGAGCAAGCCATACAGGAAAGCATTGCTGAACAGTAGGAGGATGACCCACTTGCCGCCGATACCGACGACCAGACTCTGCAAATCATCGACAATCCGGGTGTAGCGGGCGAACAACGCGTCGTTCTTGCTTCCGTTCAAGCGAATTTCCTGGAACCCCTCGGTGAAGTGGGTCAACGATTCGAGCATCGCCCCCTCCTGGGCATGCACGGACGTCATCGCCAGATTCAGGGCCGCGCGTCGGCTATAGAATAGCCACAAGGCAATGACCGTGACCAGGCTGACGACGAGGAAGGAAATCAGCGACAGCGTGGCGATGTAGAACAGGCAGAAGACGAGCAGAAACAGGCTTTGCGAGGCAGCCACCAGCAGGGGAAAGTTCTGCGACAGGTGATTGGTTTCCTGGGCGACGATGGCGTAGAGTTGCCCCCGCCCGAGGCCCTCGAGAGTGCGCAGTTCGGAGCGCCGGATCTTGTCGGCCAAGCGCAGGCGCAAATCGCCCAGGCGGTGCTGCAGGAAATCGTTGGCCCGGCGCAGGGAAGCGCGGTTGGCCAGGGTATAGATGGCGAAGGCGAGGACGTAGAGAATCATCAGACGCGCCCCGACCGGCTCGCCGAGAGCGGCCTCCTCGGCAGCCATATTGATCAAACCGATCAATACCGCATTGGCCAGACCAGCCAGACAGGTCACATACAACGCGCCTGTCAGCCCTCCCGGCCGACCTGTCTGAAGCAAACGCAGGATGTTCAGTTGGTTGTCCTTTTTCGTTGGAAAACCCGGAGCCATAGGGCAACTGGGTCCGAATCGGTTTTATGCCAGAGTATAAAGGAGTTGGCACGCCAAATTCATGTCGGGCAATAGAACATTGGGAAATCACCAATCGGCCGCGACCGACCGGCCTTTCAGCAAATTCGGGAAAAGCTGAAAAGCCTTGTTAATTGCCTGCCACATGGGCAAAGTTCCTGCTCGGACAGCCAATTCCCCCATTGCCAGGATGCAAATGCCCCCGTTTCCGGCCGCGCACGCCGCCATCATCAGATTGCACTGGGACGAAGTCGCCCCCGCTCCCGCGCTGCCCAGCGGGGAATGTCACATCTGGTCGTTTGCCTTGGGGCAGACGGAAGCGCGCCAGCGTCACTTGGCGCAGTCCCTGTCGGCAGAGGAAATAGAACGGGCCGCCGCCTTTCTCCGCCCCGCCCCGCGCCACCAGTTCATCGTCTGCCGCGGTGCCCTGCGCCTGCTGCTTGCCGCCTATCTGGCCAGGCCGCCGACCGAGTGCCGGTTCACGCTGGATCAATTTGGCAAACCGTCGCTGCTGGCGCCGGCTGCCAACTTGCGCTTCAATCTCAGCCACTCGGGCGAGCAGGCCATGATTGCCATTGCCCGCGATTTTGAGGTCGGCGTCGATATCGAAATTCATCGCCCGGCACACGATGCTTCCGGCCTCGCCCGCATGATCTTCGCACCGCCGGATCTGGAGGCCTGGCTGGCCTTGCCGGAGGCGGCGCGGACAGCGGCTTTCTACCGCGCCTGGACCGCCAAGGAAGCGGTGGCCAAAGCCATTGGTTGCGGCTTGGCGCTCGATTTCCCGAGCCTGCGCGTCAGTTTTCTGCCCGACCACGCCCCGGCCATCCTGGACATCGAGCCGGCCCGGGGTGCCGCCCGGGACTGGCGCCTGGCGACCATTCCCACGAGCCCCGGCTACTCGGCGGCGATCGCCGCTGCGACCAGCGAACTGCGACTGGTGCACCGTATCCTGAGCGACTGAAGTTGCTATTTTGCTGCCGACGGGAGGGGCGTGACAGGCGGCCCCGCGGCACCGGAACTTTCCATATTGAGCAACAGGGGCAAACTGTTCTGGCCGCTCCCCATGAAAATAATCTTGGCATTGGGCGACTTGGCCAATTCCATGGTGGCCTCGATACCCCGCCATTTAAGCATGGAGAGCCGGGCGGTCTGCTCGAACCCCTTGATTCCTTCGGCTTCGATCAACTTGCGCTTCTTCTCCTCCGTTTCTCCCCGCAAACGAAAGTCGTACGACAACAGGTTCTGCTCAAAGAGCAGTTTTTCGACGATCCCCTTGGACATTTCCTCGGGCAACTCCAGTTGCAGGAGCAGGATGGTCTCGAACAGGATGGGATGAAATAGCTCAATCCGCGCTCTCACCTGTTTGTCGATTTCGCTGATCAGCGAGAGCTCGTCCCGGGCATAAATCTGGTCGGCGGAATAGACCCCGAGAACTTTACGCAACGAAGAAACCACTTCCGGGACGACGACCTTCTCGGCATATTGCGGTCCCAGGTTGCGGTGCAGTTCCGGCAAGTGCGCCGGATCGACCCGGTAGCGTACCGACCAATCGACGCGGATGAGCATTCCGTCGATGGTCAGCAGCTTGGTAGTGGCATGGCTTTCCTGAACCCGGGTGCTGTAAATATATATTTCATCCCAGGGGAATTTCAGGTGCGTTCCCTCGCCAAGCTCCCAGTCCAAGGTGCCGCCAAAGAAACGCGACCAATAGACGCCCCGCTCGCCGGCATGTTTGAAGACCAGGATGTCGCGGCCCATGACCAGCAGCCCGAAAGCCACGACCAGCAAGGTCAGGATCAGCCCGAAACGGTAGCGCTGGAAGCGGCGCCGGGGAAAGGCCAGGAGCAACGCCCGACCGGCGCGTCGCCTAAGGCTGGGCATGCTCGGTAGATATCATCGCTTGGCGGAAAAATATTCTTCGATGTATTTACGATAGGTCGCGTTATAGCGGCCATCGCGCCGCAGGGTGGCGAGGCCACGATTGAAGTCATCGCGCACCTTGGGATCAATGAAGGCGGCTTTGAACGGAGTGGGCGGAAAGAGCGGGAAGATATCGACCTCGACCGAACGTTCGATCTTGCCTTCCGCAATCAGCTTTTCCCGGTAAAAACGAAAAATATTCTCGTCCATCACGGCAACCTCGACCTGCCCCTGCAACAGCAGTAGAACTTGCTTTTCCTGGTTGGAAATTTCCTGGTAATGCCGATCGCTGCTCACCACCCGGGCAAACTCATCGCCCAGGTATTTATGCGCGTCCTGAAAGGCGACGATGCTTCTATCCTTCAGGTCGGCAACGCTCTTGATCGAAAGTTTGGCCGTCTTCAGGGCGAAGGCCCGATTCGGATACTGCATCAGGTCGTCGGAATAATTGGTCACCAGACGTGAGTCCTCACGAATGATGGTCGTCCCATCTACCCGCTTTTTGGCGAACAGATCGGAGCCCCGGCCGATCGGCAAATAGACCGGGGATATCTGGTAGCCGGCCGGCTCCAGGGCAGCGCGAACGATATCGACCACGATGCCCCCGCCATTCTCGAAAACATAGGGTGGCGTGTATTGAAAGAAGACAATCTTGAGCTCGCGGGAAATCGCCTGCCCCCAAGACAGGGTGAGACAGACCAGGAAAAGCGTGCGGCAGAGGCGAGACATCACGTTAGGCCTTGAGAAATAATTAGCAAATAAAACGGTGACTTTCGGGCGATCGGCTATTGCGCTTTCCCGACCGGCGACGCTTTCTGCGGCGCCACAAGGGGGGCCGAGCTATCCCCGTTCAAGAGCAGCGGCAGATTATTTTGCCCGCTTCCCATCATAATGATCTTGGCATTGGGGGATTTGGCCAATTCCATGGTCGCATCGATGCCCCGCCATTTCAACATCGAAATCTTGCTGGTCGCTTCGAAGTCCCTGATCCCTTCGGCCTCGATCAACTTACGCTTCTTTTCCTGCTCCTCGGCCCGTACACGGAAGTTGTAAGAGAGCAGCCGTTGTTCGTAGAGCAATTTTTCGACGATGCCCTTTTGCATCTCGCTAGGCAAGTCGAGACGCAACAAAAGCACGGTCTCGAACAAGATCGGATGAAACATCTCGATCCTCGACTTGACCCTGTCCTCGATCTCTTCAATCAGGTCGATCTCGGCCTTGGCATAGATTTGATCGGCCGAGTAGTTGCCGATCACCTGCCGCAGGGCCGAAATCACTTCCGGGACGACGACCCGCTCCGCATAGTCCGGCCCCAGGACGCGATGCAATTCCGGCAAACGCGTCGGATCGACCCGGTAACGCACAGCCCACTCGACGTTGATTTCCATCCCGTCCTTGGTCAGTAGCACGGTCTTCTTGGTACTCATCATCACCCGGGTGCTATAGATGAAAATTTCATCCCAGGGGAACTTCAGATGCGTCCCCTCGCCAAGCACGATATCGGAGGTGCCGCCGAAAAAGCGCGACCAGTAAACCCCCTGCTCGCCCGGATACTTGGAAACCAGGATATCTCGCCACAGAACGACCAGGATGAAGGCGGCAATCAGCAGTGACAGCGTCAAGCCAAAACGATAGCCGCGCAGGCGGTGCAGCCGCCCCGCGCCGGACTCGGATTCGAGGGGCAGGTCTTCGGCCGCGCCGGCGTCATCGGCCTTGATCATGTCAGTACCCAAAAAGAGAAAGGGGAGTGCCGGCCGTTACGCGGTGAGAATTCGAGCCAACTCACTTTGCCGCGGGAGTGCGACCGAAAAGAACAACCAGCATGAGGGAGACGACCGGCGTCAGGAAGACTCCGGCCATCAACACGCCCCAAAAGCCAAGCCGGGAAGATTTTCCCAGGTAGGCGGCGATCACGCACAGCAGAAAATATGCAATCCAGAACACCTGCGCCCTCCCAGCCTAGCGTTTTATCGTCACGGCACCAGCCATCAGGCGGCCGCGCCGTTCTTTGCGGAATCCGGGGTGATCGTTGCCTTGGCCACTTTGATGCCATTGGCGAATTCGCTACGGAAATACTCGCGTACTTTGGCCGAATCGAAATCGAGCAGCGAACCACCGGCCTCGAAGTGGGCCACGAATACCTTGCCGATGGCGTAGGTGATGGCCGCCGACAAGGCCGGCACCGAGGCCACGGCGACGGCATGACCGAAAACGGGAATGGCGCGCAAACTACTCATGGCGATCATCTTGCCCAGGGTGACGCTGCCCAGGCTACCGATCAGCGAAAGCACCGCCGCCTTGGCCAGATCCTTGCGGTAGTCGGCACCGTAGAGATCGGCCAATTCCTTGACCAGCTTGAGTTCTACCGCCGTGATCGCCACCAGTTCGAGCATCGGCACCGGCAAGACACCGGCACCGGCGGCCCAGAGCATGTTGCGCTTGACCATTTCCGAGGCCTTGGCAAAGCGCGCCTCGATTTCGTAGTTGGCCCCGGCAGACTCACTGGAGGCACTCTCGTTTACGCTGCTGGCATCGATTACGACATCATTACTTTGAGCGGGGAGCTGATCGGACATATTTCCTCCAGTAGGCTAGGGATTATTCCGCCAGACTATAGCAACTAACATCAGCGCAAGCAATGCAAGCTTGGCTTAAGATGTCGGTCGATACTCGTCGTTTTCCCCCAAATTTGACCATCCCCTACCGATACCTCGTTCCCATCCGGGGCAACCCGCAGCGCGCCTCCCTTTTCCTGGTGCACAGCGTGGCCGGCGAACTGACCTGGCTCCAACTCCTCGCCCAAAAGCTGAGTCCGGAACTGGCTCTTTACGGCTTTGCCGCACCGGGTCTGAACGCAGACGCCCCCTTCTTCTTCCGCCTGGAAAACATGGCGGCGGCCTATTTGCATGAGTTGCGCCAAGCCCAGCCGGAGGGCCCCTATCGACTCGGCGGCTATTCCTTGGGCGGCGTCATTGCTTTCGAAATGGCCCAGCAATTGCAACGGGAGGGAGAGCTAGTCGACCTATTGATCATGATTGACGCCTTTGCCCCCCAGCCCGAGCGTACCGCCGACATCGCCTCCTGGAGCCGCAATGGCCTGCTGATGCAGGTCGTCGCCAACCAGCTGGCATTGCAGTGGCAAGCCGAGACGCTGCTGCCGGCCGATGCCCTGGGCAAATTGCCGTTCAGCGAGCACAGTGCATTCGCCGCCCGCCATCTGCTGGCCCATAGCCAAACCCCGCATGCTTTTCGCCCCCTGCAATCCTATCTCCGGCGCTGCCAGACCATGATGCGCGTCCATACCCAGTTGCTTGCCGACTACCAGGCGCAAGCCCTGCCGCAGCCGGTCCAGACCCTGCTCTATCGCAACACGCGGGGCCTGATTGCCCGGCAGAGCGCTCTGCAACTACCGCAACTGCCCGAGACCCAGCGCGATCCGCCCCATGACTGGGCGCCCCTGCTCGGACAGGCCCCGGTCACCGTCGATGTCGACGAAGAACACTTCATGTTCGGTCGCGAACCGGTGATGGCTGTTATCGCCCAATCTCTCAACGAATATCTGGGCGCCCGGGCGCTGCCGTGAATAGCTGGCTCTTTCAGGCTAAACTGCCCGCCCGTTTTGCGCCCGACCGCCTGGCAGACGACCAACTTTCCTATAATTCCACCTTTGCTTGCCCGCGCCTCCACTGACGGACTCCCGACATGGCCCCGGCACCTGATCCATTTCCAGAAAAATCACCAACCAGCCAATGAGCAATAAAGCATCTTCCGAACATAAACCGCATTCCCCCTACATGCAGCAGTACCTTGGGCTGAAAGCCGCGCATGCGCCAGACAAGCTGATGTTTTTCCGGATGGGCGATTTCTATGAACTGTTCTTCGAAGATGCGGAAAAAGCCTCCCGCCTGCTCGACATCACGCTAACCACGCGCGGCCAGTCGGCCGGCCGGCCGATCAAGATGGCCGGCGTGCCCTACCATGCCGCTGAACAATACCTGGCGCGCCTGGTAAAGATGGGCGAATCGGTCGTCATCTGCGAGCAGATCGGCGACCCGGCGACCAGCAAGGGCCCGGTCGAACGCGCCGTCGCCCGCATCGTGACCCCCGGCACGCTGACCGACGCGGCGCTGCTCGACGACCGTCGCGATAGCTGGTTGTTGGCGCTCTGCGTGCAGCGCAACAGCGTCGGCCTGGCTCGCCTGAACCTGGCGAGCGGCCAATTCATCCTGACCGAAACCGGCCTCGAGCAACTGGCGGCGACACTGGAACGCATCCGCCCAGCGGAAATCCTTTACCCGGAAAGCTGGCCGCCGACCCTGCCGCTTGAGGTGGCCCGCACCCGGCAGCCGGACTGGTATTTCGAGGTCGATTCGGCCAAACGCCTGCTCTGCGAACATTTCAAGGTCGCCTCGCTGGCCGGCTTCGGCGCCGAAGGTCTGCGCCCCGCCGTGGCCGCCGCCGGCGCCCTGCTGCAGTACGCCCAGACGACGCAAGCCGGCAGCCTGCCGCATCTGCGAGCCTTGAGCGTCGAGCTCGAAGGCGCCTACCTCGGCCTCGACACCGCCACCCGGCGCAATCTGGAACTGACCGAAACCCTGCGCGGCCAGCCGTCGCCGACGCTCTTTTCGCTGCTCGATAACTGCATCACCAGCATGGGTGCCCGCTTGCTCCGTCACACCCTGCATCATCCGCTGCGCGAACGGATGGTTCCGGCCGCCCGGCATGCGGCCGTCGAAGGATTACTTGAAGATTATGGCCGCGCTGCCGGCGAAATTCGCCGCGAATTGCGCGGCATCGGCGACATCGAACGCATTGCCGGGCGCATTGCGCTGAAGAATGCCCGGCCGCGCGACCTGGCCAGCCTGCGCGATTCGCTGGCCCGCCTGCCAGCGCTGCGTGCTCCGCTGGCCGAACAACCCGCACCGCTGCTGCAACAGCTCTGCCTTGAGATGCAGACACCGGACGCGGCACTCGACCTGCTGATCCGTTCGATTGCCGTCGAGCCATCAGCCCAGATCCGCGACGGCGGCGCCATTGCGCCCGGTTACGACGGCGAACTCGACGAACTGCGCTCGCTCAATGACAACTGCGGCGCCTTCCTGGTCGACATGGAGATCCGCGAGCGCGAGCGTAGCGGCATCAACAGCCTCAAGGTCGAATTCAACAAGGTGCATGGCTTCTACATCGAAGTCACCCACGCCAATACCGACAAGATTCCCGACGACTACCGCCGCCGGCAGACGCTAAAGAATGCCGAGCGTTACATCACGCCGGAACTCAAGGCTTTCGAGGACAAGGCACTGTCCGCCCAGGAACGCTCGCTGGCCCGCGAAAAACTGCTCTACGAGGGCATCCTCAACGAACTGGCAGCGGCCGTCCCGACCTTGCAGGTCATCGCCGGCGCCGTCGCCCAGCTCGACCTGCTGGCCGGCTTTGCCGACACGGCGCTCAAGCGCAACTGGAGCAAACCGGAATTCAGCGATGAAATCGGCCTCTGCATTACCGACGGGCGCCACCCGGTAGTCGAAGCCGAAATGGCCAACAGCGCCGAGACCTTCATCGCCAACGACGTGCTGTTGGCCGAAAACCGCCGCCTGCTGCTGATTACCGGCCCCAACATGGGCGGTAAATCGACCTACATGCGGCAGACGGCGCTGATCGCCCTGCTCGCCCACATCGGCTGCTACGTGCCGGCCGGGCGCGTCGTGCTCGGGCCGCTCGACCGCATCTTCACGCGCATCGGCGCTTCCGACGACCTGGCTTCCGGGCGTTCGACCTTCATGGTCGAAATGACCGAAGCCGCCGCCATCCTGCACCACGCCACGGCCAACAGCCTGGTGCTGATGGACGAGATCGGGCGCGGTACCTCGACCTTCGACGGCATGTCGCTGGCCTTCGCCATCCTGCGCCACCTGATCGACAAGAACCGCTGCCTGACGCTGTTCGCCACGCATTATTTCGAGATGACGCGGCTGTCGCACGAATACAGCGAACTGGCCAACGTGCACCTCGATGCCGTCGAGCACAACGACCGCATCGTCTTCATGCACTCGGTCGAGGAAGGTCCGGCCAACCAGAGCTACGGTATCCAGGTCGCCGCCCTGGCCGGCATTCCGAATGCCGTGGTGCGCGCCGCCCGCAAGCAGTTGCGCGAATTCGAGCAACGCGCCACGGCCGATCCGCTGCAACCGGACCTGTTCGCCCAGGGCGAACCGGAACCTGAAGAATTACCACCGCATCCGGCACTCGAACAATTGTCAGCCATCGACCCCGATCGCCTGACCCCACGCGAGGCGCTCGATGCACTCTATGCATTGAAAGGCCTGCTCAAGTGAAAATCTGGCTAACGGCGCTGCTGCTGGTGATGAGCGGGCTCACCCGGGCCGCAACCTTCAGTTTTGCCCTGATCGGCGACGTCCCCTATTCCGATTACGAACGACACCAACTGCCCCAGATGCTGGCGACCATGGCCGAGCACAATGTCGCCTTCGTGGCCCACATCGGCGACATCAAGCGTGGCAGCGACCGTTGCGACGACAGCCTGTTCGCCGACCGTTACCAGCTCTTCGAGAGCAGCGGCGTTCCTTTTGTCTTCGTTCCCGGCGACAACGAATGGACCGATTGCGACCGCCTGTCCAACGGGGCCTACGACCCGCTGGAGCGTCTCGGCAAGTTGCGCAGCCTGTTCTGGAAAGATGGATTTTCCCTCGGCCAGAGAAAATTGCACCTTGAGCAACAACCCGGCGACTACCCGGAGCATGCCCGCTTTCGCATCGGACCGGTGCTATTCGTGACACTGAACATCCCTGGCGGCAATAACTACGGACTGGCGCCGGAACCCAACCCGGAGTTTCTCGCCCGCAATCCGCTGGTTATTCGTTGGCTGAAGGAGAGTTTCGCGCTGGCCCGGCACGAAAAGTTGGCCGGCATCGTGCTACTTTTTCAGGCCGATCCGGCTTTCAAACATTTTTCGCAAGGCCTCGGCCATCGCGCTTACCGCGAATTCCAGGAGAGTTTGCGCCACGAAACGCTAAACTTCACCGGCCAGGTCGTCGCCGTGCACGGAGATTCGCACATCAGCCGCATCGACCAGCCGCTGCGCGACACGAAGGGAAAAACTATCAGCAACTTCGTTCGCGTCGAGACTTTCGGTTACCCGATGATGGGGTGGACCCGCGGGGTGGTGGACACCGATTTACCAAGCCTCTTCCGCTTTGAAACCAATCCCTGGCCGCCTCGGCAACCGTAAGTCGAAGCTTTGACACGGGGAGGGCGCCGGGCACCGGCGAAAAAATGGCGCCGAGGGTTCGGCGCCATTTTTCTGGTCAGGCCGCCAAACTTAGTGGCAGCTTTCCTCGTCATCGTCCGCACCATGGACGTGCCCATGTTCCAACTCCTCGGCACTGGCCGGACGGATTGCCGTCACGGTACAGGTGAAGACCAGGGCCATGCCGGCCAACGGGTGATTGCCATCGAGCACGACCTTGTCGTCGGCGATATCGGTGACGCGGTAGATGATGAAATCTTCTTCATTGCCGTCTTCAGCACCGCCTTCAAATTGCATGCCGACCTGCAATTCTTTCGGAAAATCCTTGCGCGGCTCGATCTGCACCAGTTCGGCGTCGTAATCACCAAAACCTTCGTCCGGCTGCAGCTTGACCTGCACCGACTCGCCGACAGCCTTACCCTGCAGGGCTTCCTCGATTTTCGGGAAAATGTCTTCGTAACCGCCATGCAAGTACACCAGCGGCTCGCGGCCTTCGTCCACCACTTCGCCATCCGGATCGGTGACGTGGTAATCGAGGGTGATGACGGTATTTCTGGCAACCTGCGTATTCATGAATTCAGTTCCTTGACCAGGCGCAGCACTTCCAGTGCGTGACCCTTGTAATTAACGTTGTAGAGCGCATGGCGAATAATACCGCCGCGATCAATGATAAAGGTGGAACGGACGATGCCGTATTTTTTATGGCCATCCACCTCCCTGGCCTGCCAGACGCCGAACTGCTTGCACACCACGCCTTCGGCATCCGACAGCAAGGCCAGCCCGATGCCTTCCTTGTCGCGAAATTCCGCATGTTTCATGCAGTCATCGCGATTGACGCCGAGCAGGATGCAATCCTGCCGGCCAAAATCCTCATCGTGGTCCGAGAAATCGGTCACCTCCTTGGTACAGCAAGGGGTGCCGTCTTTCGGATAGAAAAAAAGCACGACGTGTTTCTTGCCCTGATATACCGCCGTATCGACAGTCTCCATGTCGGCATCCGGCAGAGCAAACACAGGAGCTTTTTCTCCAACCTTGAGCAGCATGGTGTTCTCCTTGGGCGCTCTGTGTGGGGGACTGCTGAGCGCGATTCTAACGGAGGCCAATGCCGATGACTACTGCGGTTGCTGCCTTTTTCCGGCTATTTCCCGGGAACCTTTTCCGGAATCTGCACGAAGGTTTCGTCCTGCTTGATCATACCCAGCTCGAAACGAGCCCGTTCTTCGATGGCGTCATAGCCCTGCTTCAGGTCGCGGGACTCGGCGTCGAGACCCGCATTCCTGATTTCCAGCTTCTTGGTGACTTCCTTCTGTTGCTGCAATTGACGGTCGTACTCCCAGACCCTCAGCCAGCCCCCCTTACCCAGCCAGAGCGGGTACTGGAGCAGGCCGATGGCTGCGAGGAGGCCGACCGTCAGCCAGCGCATGGACGATTAGCGCAGGTTGTAGAAGGTTTCGCGACCGGGATAGGAAGCGGTATCGCCGAGATCTTCTTCGATGCGCAGCAACTGGTTGTACTTGGCGATACGGTCGGAGCGCGACAGCGAACCGGTCTTGATCTGGCCGGCATTGAGGCCGACGGCGATGTCGGCGATGGTGCTGTCTTCGGTTTCACCGGAACGGTGCGAAATCACCGCGGTGTAACCAGCGCGCTTGGCCATTTCGACGGCAGCGAAGGTTTCCGACAGGGTGCCGATCTGATTGATCTTGACCAGAATGGAGTTGCAGATCCCCTTCTTGATGCCTTCCTTGAAGATCTTGGTGTTGGTGACGAAGATGTCGTCGCCAACGATCTGCACGGTCTTGCCCAGACGGTCGGTGAGCAGCTTCCAGCCATCCCAGTCCGCTTCGGACATGCCGTCTTCGATCGAGACGATGGGGAACTGATCAGCCAGGTTGGCCAGGTAATCGACGAACTGGGCCGAGGTCAGTTGCAGGCCTTCGCCGGCCAGATGGTACTTGCCATCCTTGTAGAACTCGGAAGCGGCACAGTCGAGCGCCAGCAGCACATCCTGACCGGGCACGTAACCAGCGGTTTCGATGGCTTGCATGATGACCTGCAGCGCTTCGGCATGGCTGCCCAGATTCGGGGCGAAGCCGCCTTCGTCGCCGACGGCGGTCGAGTGGCCCTTCTTGTCGAGCAGCTTCTTCAGCGCATGGAAGATTTCCGCGCCACAACGCAGGGCTTCGCGGAAATTGGCGGCACCGACCGGCATGATCATGAATTCCTGGATATCCAGGCTGTTGTTGGCGTGCTCGCCACCGTTGATGATGTTCATCATCGGCACCGGCATCTGCATCGGGCCCATGCCGCCGAAATAGCGGTAGAGCGGCAGGCCGGATTCTTCGGCCGCCGCCTTGGCAACCGCCATGGAGACGGCGAGGATGGCGTTGGCACCGAGACGCGACTTGTTTTCGGTACCGTCGAGGTCGATCATCGTCTGATCGATGAAAGCCTGCTCCTGGGCATCGAGACCGATGATGGCTTCGGAGATTTCGGTATTGACGTTCTCGACCGCCTGCATGACGCCCTTGCCAAGATAACGGCTGCCGTCGCCGTCACGCAGCTCGATGGCTTCGCGGGTGCCGGTCGAAGCGCCCGACGGAACCGCTGCCCGGCCCATGACGCCGCTCTCCAACAGCACATCAGCCTCAACGGTGGGATTGCCACGGGAATCCAGAATCTCTCGTGCAACAACATCAACGATGGAACTCATATTTCTTCCTTATTATCAACAGATTGAAAGAACTACTTAAACTAAATCATCAACACCGGTCGCAACCAGCATATTCATTTCGCCGGCATTTTCGCGCACTTTGCGCGCCGCCTGGTACTCGTCGGAGGAATAAAAGAGTTTCGCCTGTTCGACGGAGTCGAACTCGACGACGATCAGGCGCTGCGGCGCGGCCCACGGACCTTCGAGAATTTCGGCAGCCCCACCGCGAACGAGGAAGCGCCCACCGTACTGTTCGACGGCCGCGGTAGACAAGGCCCGGTATCGAGCGAAGGCCGCCACATCATGCACTTTGACTTCGGCAATGACGTAGCCCTTCTGGCTCACTGCAATTCCTCGAAACCGGCCGACTTGACCGCCTTGTCCAGCGCTGACAACGTGGCCAGCAGACTTTCCATGCGCGCCAGCGGCCAACTATTCGGGCCGTCCGACCAGGCTTTTTCCGGACAGGGATGGGTTTCCATGAACAGACCGGAAATCCCGACGGCGACGGCGGCACGCGCCAGCACCGGGACGAATTCGCGCTGCCCACCCGAGGTCGTGCCCTGCCCGCCCGGCAACTGCACGCTGTGCGTCGCATCGAAAACGACCGGACAGCCGGTTTCGCGCATGATCGCCAGGCTGCGCATGTCGGACACCAGATTGTTGTAGCCGAAGGAGGCGCCGCGTTCGCAGACCATGATGTTGTCGGCGCCGTTATTCACTTCGCGCGCCTTGTCGACGACGTTCTTCATGTCGCCCGGCGCCAGGAACTGACCCTTCTTGATATTGACCGGCTTGCCGCAGGTCGCCACGGCATGGATGAAATCGGTCTGCCGGCAGAGGAAGGCCGGCGTCTGCAACACATCGACAACGCTCGCCACGGCCGGAATATCTTCAATGGTATGCACGTCGGTCAAGACCGGCACACCGATCTGGCGCTGCACTTCCGAAAAGATGCGCAAGCCTTCATCCAGCCCCAGGCCGCGCACCGACTTGCCGGAGCTGCGATTGGCCTTGTCGTAGGACGCCTTGAAGATGTAGTTGACACCCAGACGGGCACAAACTTCCTTCATGTGACCAGCAACATCCAGGCACAAAGCTTCAGATTCAGCCGTACAAGGCCCGGCAATCAGGAAAAAAGGCTGGTCAAGACCAGCCTCGAAACCACAGAGCTTCATTTAGCCATGGCCTGCTGATTGACCAGCGCGGCCTTCACGAAGGAAGTAAACAGCGGATGGCCCTGACGCGGGTTAGAGGTAAATTCCGGATGGAACTGGCAACCGACGAACCACGGATGGACATCGGCCGGCAATTCGACCATTTCACACAGATCGGTACCCGGCGCCCGGCCGGCGACCTTCAGGCCCTTGTCTTCGAGCTGGGCGAGCAGCGTGTTGTTCACTTCGTAGCGATGACGGTGGCGCTCGGTAATCTCGGCCTTGCCGTAGATATCCCGGGCCAGCGAGCCTTCGGCCAGCTTGCAGACCTGAGCACCGAGACGCATGGTGCCGCCGATATCGGAATCCTCACTGCGCTTCTCGACCTTGCCGGAGGCATCGAGCCACTCGGTGATCAGGCCGATCACTGGGTAAGGCGTTTCCGGCACGAACTCGGTGGAATGCGCGCCGGCCATGCCGGCAACGTCGCGGGCGAACTCGACCACAGCGAGTTGCATGCCGAGACAGATACCGAGGTAAGGCACCTTGTTCTCGCGGGCATAGCGGATGGCGGCGATCTTGCCTTCGGTACCGCGCCGGCCGAAACCACCCGGCACCAGGATGGCGTCGACGCCCTTGAGCACGCCGATACCGTTCTTCTCGATATCTTCGGAATCGAGATAGACGATATTGACCTGGCTGCGCGTATGGATGCCGGCGTGCTTGATGGCTTCGATCAGCGACTTGTAGGACTCGGTCAGATCGACGTACTTGCCGACGAAAGCGATGGTCACTTCGTGCAGCGGATGCTCCAGGGCGTCGATCAGCTTTTCCCAGACCGTCAGGTCGGCCGCCTTGGCCAGGATATTCAACTTGTGGCAGACGATTTCGTCGAGCATCTGTTCGTGCAGCATGCCGGGAATCTTGTAGATCGAGTCGGCATCGAGACACTCGATGACGGCTTCCGACATGACGTTACAGAACAGCGCGATCTTGCGGCGTTCCTCGACCGGAATCGAACGGTCGGCGCGGCAGAGCAGGATGTCCGGCTGGATACCGATTTCACGCAATTCCTTGACCGAGTGCTGGGTCGGCTTGGTTTTCAATTCGCCGGCCGTCGGGATATAGGGCAGCAGCGTCAGGTGCATGTAGCAGACGTTGTGGCGGCCTTCCTCGAAACCGATCTGGCGGATCGCTTCCAGGAAAGGCAGCGACTCGATGTCACCAACCGTTCCGCCAACTTCGACGATGGCCACATCGGCCCCTTCAGCGCCAGCCTTGATCTTGCACTTGATCTCGTCGGTGATGTGCGGAATGACCTGCACGGTCTTGCCAAGATATTCGCCGCGCCGCTCTTTCTTGAGCACGGTGTCGTAAATCTGGCCGGTCGTGAAGTTGTTGCGCTTGCCCATCTTGGCGCTGGTGAAGCGCTCATAGTGCCCGAGATCGAGATCGGTCTCGGCGCCGTCATCGGTGACGAAAACCTCGCCGTGCTGGAACGGACTCATCGTGCCGGGGTCGACGTTGATGTAGGGGTCAAGCTTGAGATGGGTGACTTTGATGCCGCGGGATTCCAGAATGGCCCCGAGCGACGCGGCGGCGATGCCTTTGCCCAGAGAGGACACGACACCACCTGTAACGAAAACGAATTTGGTCATGGAAAGACAGGCTGCGGGAAAGCCGAATGATAGCCGAAAAGGAACTAAACCCCCAAGCACGTCGACAATATCCAACATTCTAGCTGAGTTACTGGCATTCAACGTAAGCCGCCGACGTTTTGTTAGAATCCGGGGTCAGCCCGCCACCAGAAAACACCTTGAAAAACGTTCTCGTCGTCAATTACTCGCAAACCGGGCAGCTTGCCGACATCACCGCCCAACTGATTGGACCGCTGCGGGCGGCGGGGCATCAGGTGCATCTGGAAACACTGGTTCCCGCCACTCCGTTTCCCTGGCCATGGCCAATCGTCGATTTTGTCGATATTTTCCCCGAATGCGTGCAACTCGATGCGCCGCCGCTCAAGCCGCTGGGTGTTGCCCCGAACGCCCAATTCGATCTGGTCATCCTAACCTACCAGGTCTGGTACCTGTCGCCCGCTCTGCCGATGACGGCATTCCTGAAAAGCCCGGCCGGACAACACCTGATCCGCAACAAGCCGGTGATTACGCTGGTCGCCTGCCGCAACATGTGGCTATCCGCCCAGCGCACCATGCAGCAGTTGATCGCCGAGGCCGGCGGCCAATTGCGCGACCACCTGGCGTTCACCGACCAAGGCCACGCCCTGGCCACCTTTATCACGACGCCGCGCTGGGTGCTGACCGGCAAGCGCGACAGCTTCCTCGGCTTGCCGCCGGCCGGGGTGGCGCCACAGGAAATTCGGGCGGCCAAACGCTTCGGCCGGGCCTTGGCCGATGCGCTCGACAACGATGCCGAGCGAACCGCCGCCCCGCTGTTGTCCGGCTTGCGTGCCTGTACCGTCGATCCGCGACTGGCCATCAGCGAGCAGGCCGGCCTCCGCGCCTTTCGCTTCTGGTCGAAATTCATCCGCTGCTTCGGGAAACGCGGCCAATGGCAGCGTCGCCCCATCCTGCTGCTGTTTGCCGTCTATTTGCTGGCCATGGTCTTGACCATCGTCCCCCTCAGCCTGTTGCTACAATGGTTGTTTTCTCCCCTGCTCAAACCGCGCCTTGACCGGCTGCGCGCCGAACTGGAACTACCTTCCGGCTCGCAGGAATTCAATATGAAGAATTATGAATCCTAGCGGCAAGGTCTATATCACCCGCAGTTCGGCTTTCCTGCCGAATGCCCCGGTGTGTAACGACGAGATTGAAAGCGTGCTGGGCATGATCGGTGGCAAGCCGTCACGCGCCCGCCGCATCGTGTTGCGCAACAATGGCATTCGGGAACGTTATTACGCCATTGATCCAGCGACCGGCCACACCACCCATACCAACGCCCAACTGACTGCCGCTGCCATCCGCGGTCTGGGCAGCACGGCGAACATCGACTGCCTGGCCACCGGCACTTCAATACCGGACCAGCTATTGCCCAATCATGGCGTCATGGTGCATGGCGAACTGGGCATTCCGGCCTGTGAAGTGGTATCCACCGCCGGCATCTGCCTGGCCGGGCTGACCGCGCTCAAATATGCCTATATGGCAGTCCTCTGCGGCCTGGCCAAAAATGCCGTGGCGACCGGTTCGGAAGCGGTATCAGGCGTCTTGCATGCACGCAACTTCGCGGCCGAATCCGAACATCGCATCACCGAACTGGACAAACACCCGGAAATCGCCTTCGAGAAGGATTTCCTGCGCTGGATGCTCTCCGACGGAGCCGGCGCTTTTCTGCTGCAAAACCGGCCGGCGGACAGCAAGCTCTCGCTGCGCATCGACTGGATCGACATTCAATCGCAAGCCGACAAGATGGAAGTTTGCATGTACGCCGGCGGCGAGAAGCAGGCGGACGGCTCACTGAAGGGCTGGCACGCTTTCCCGGCCGGTGAATGGGCCGGTCGTTCGCTTTTTGCCATCAAGCAGGATGTCCGTTTGCTCAACGAAAACGTCGTTCGGCAAACCTTCGGCAAATTGCTCGAAAAAATCATGGCTAGCCGCGGCCTGACGCCAGCCGCCGTAGACTGGTTCCTGCCGCACATGTCCTCCGAATACTTCCGCCAGCCCCTGGCCGAACACATGCAGGCACTTGGCTTCGCGGTGCCGCCGGAAAAATGGTTTACCAACCTGCACACCAAAGGCAACACCGGCTCGGCATCGATTTTCATCATGCTCGACGAACTGCTGAAAAGCGGCAACTTGCAAGCCGGCCACCGCCTGCTTTGTTTCGTCCCGGAAAGCGGCCGCTTCACCGGCTCATTGATGTATCTGACGGCAGTCGACCATGCGGGATAGCGACGTCCCCCAGGAAGGCAACTGCACGCTCGGCGGTCACCGCAAGGCGCTCTATGCGCGCGGCGCCGATGGCAAATTGCATATGGTCCAGTCGACCGGCTGGGAAGTCGAAGAAATCGTCACCCGCCAAGCCGTCGACGATCTCAACCGCCTGGCCGAGGAAGCCCGCCAACGCGTCATTGCCGGACAAACCTCGGCCCTCGAATATCACATGCACAGGACGCGCATGGATTTGCCCATGCTGGCGCAGACCACCGGCCTCTGGCAATGGCGCATCCGGCGCCACTTCCGCCCCGCCACGTTCGCCAGACTGTCGACTGGCCTGCTGGCCCGTTACGCCGGGGTGATGGGCCTCAGCATCGAACAACTGAAAAAGGTCGATTGATGGATTTCCAACATAGCCAGGCTTCGCACTGCGAAAGCGGCGTCATGTCCACGATGCTCAGCCATCACGGCCTGCCGATCTCTGAAGCGATGGCCTTCGGGCTATCGTCGGCACTTTCCTTCGCCTACCTGCCCATCGTCAAGATCAATGGTTTGCCGCTCGTCGCCTACCGGATGCCACCCAAATTCATCATCAAAGGCCTGCAAAAACGACTCGGCCTGAAGATGCGCTTCGAAACCTTCCGCCGGCCGGCCGACGGCTCGCGCCGCCTCGATGAACTGCTGGCCGCCGGCCACATCGTCGGCCTGCAGACCTCGGTTTTCTGGCTGCCCTATATGCCGGAAGACCTGCGCTTTCATTTCAATGCCCACAATGTTCTGGCTTACGGCCGCGACACGACGAGCGGCGATTACCTACTCTCCGACCCGGTTTTCGACACGCCGGTTAGCTGTGCCGCCGGACCGCTGGAAAGCGCCCGCTTTGCCAAAGGCGCCCTGGCTCCCAAGGGTCTGCTCTACTACCCCACCGAGAAGCCGATGCCGCCGGATTGGAGCAAGGCGATTCCACAAGCCTTGAAGAAAACGACGCGCATCATGCTCGACACACCACTACCGATCATCGGCGTGCGTGGCATCCGGCGTCTGGCCGGGGCGATCGAGAGACTGGCTGGCCAGAACGATCCGGCGGCAGCCAAGATGTTCATCGGCCAGGTGGTGCGCATGCAGGAGGAAATCGGTACCGGCGGCGGCGGTTTCCGTTTCATTTACGCCTCCTTCCTGCAGGAAGCAGCCGATCTGCTGGCCCAGCCCCGCCTCAACGAGCTGGCCGAGGCGCTGATCGAGATCGGCGACGAATGGCGCGAATTTGCCCTCGCCGCCGCGCGCATGATCCGCGACCGCGAAGCATTGGCCCCGGCCAGTCTGGCCGACAAACTGCGGCAACTCGCCGAGCGCGAACAAGCGTTTTTCCGCGACCTGCGCCGCGCCGCCTGATGCTCTCCATCGACGGTATTTCCTACCGTTACCGCGGCACGGCCGGCCCGGCCCTGCATAATATTTCGCTGAGCGTCCCGGCCGGTGGCGTCTACGGCCTGCTCGGTCCGAACGGGGCCGGCAAGACGACGTTGATTTCCCTGCTCGCCGGCCTCCTCAACACGGCGACCGGAAAAATTTGTCTGAACGGCCAGCCGCTAGCTGAGGCGCGTGCCGCCAACCGGCACGCCGTCGCGCTGGTACCGCAGGATTATGCGTTCTACCCAATGCTGACCGTCGGTGAAAATCTGCGTTTTTTTGCCGGCATACTGGACCTGACCGGGGCGGCGCGCAGCGCCCGGATTGATGCCGCCATCAGCTTCGCCCGTCTGCAACAGGTCGTCGCCCAGCGCGCCGAACAACTCTCCGGCGGTCTGCGCCGACGCCTGAATCTGGCCATCGGCCTGCTCGGTCGGCCGCAATTGCTGCTCCTCGACGAACCGACGGTCGGCGTCGATCCGCAATCGCGACATTTCCTGCTCGAATCCATCGCCGCCCTGCCCGCCGCCGGCACGACGGTGATCTACACCAGCCATTACATGGAAGAGGTCGAGGCCATCTGCCAGCAGATCGCCATCATCGATCAGGGCACGGTGCTGGCCGCAGGCCGGCTGGCCGACATCCTGAGCAGCCCGGAGCCACTCCTCGAAATTGGGCTCGACCGCGAACTACCGGCCGACATCGCGATACGCCATGCGGCCAGCACCAGCGGCGAGCTGAAATATGTCCTGAAACTGGCGTCGCCCGCCGTCCTGCCGCGCCTGCTCGACGAACTCGCCGCCGCCGGCTGCGCCGTGCGCCAATTGAACTTTGGCCAGCACGACCTGGAACAGGTATTCATGCGCCTGACCAAGCGTTCGCTCCGGGATTAGACCATGTCGCCCCGCCTGTTCGCCCTCTGGTTCAAGGAATCCATTGCCCTGCTGCGCGACCGCCATGGTTTGCTGGCGCTGTTCATCATGCCGACCATTTTCATCCTGGTCATGACCCTGGCCCTGCGCGACAGCTTTACGCCGGGCGCCCGCATCGACGCCAGCTATGCGCTGGTCGATCTTGACCGGAGTGCCAGTTCGGCGGCCTTGAGCAAACGCCTGGCCAAAGACGCCTCGTTCAGGCGCATGGAAAGCCCCGGCGATCTCGACACCGCGCGCGCCGCCGTGCTCGCCGGCCGGCTTAACCTCGTCCTCATTGTGCCGAAAGGCTTCGGCGAACGCCTGCTGACACCCGGCGGCGCCGACGGCAAGTCAGCCGAGCCGCTGATCCTGTTGCTCGACCCGGCGCTGTCGCCCGCCCTGCAACTCGCCTTCCGTAACCAGGTCATGGCGGCGCTGGGCGGGGTGCGGGCCGACGAACTGACGGTCAAGGCCGGCAAACTTTTCGGCCTGCCGGTTGCCCCCGGTTCCGTAGCTGACAAGGATTGGCCGGACGAAATCCGCAGCGCAGCGGTGCGCAACGATCTCAACGCCACACTGCCCTCGTCGGTTCAGCAGAACGTCCCGGCCTGGCTGATTTTCGCGATGTTTTTCGTCGTCATCCCGATTTCCGCCATTTTCATCATCGAGCGCCAGCAGGGCACGCTACAACGCTTGCGTGCCATGGGCCTGCCCTTCCGGCTGGTACTGGCGGGCAAACTCCTCCCCTTCTTTGTCGTCAACCAGGTGCAGGCCCTGCTCATGGTCCTGGTCGGCATCTACCTGGTGCCGCTGTTCGGCAGCGAAGCCCTGGCATTTCCCGCCAGCCCGTCGCAGCTCTTCAACTGGTGGGCGGTATCGGCGGCCGTCAGTCTGGCCGCTGTCGCCTGGGCGCTGCTCATTGCCAGCCTGGCCAAAACCTCAGAACAGGCGACCATCATCGGCGGCGTCGGCAATATTCTGATGGGGGCGATCGGCGGCATCATGGTGCCCAAATTCATCATGCCAGCCGCCCTGCAGAAACTCGCTGCGCTATCGCCAATGGCCTGGGGACTGGAGGGTTTCCATACGGTCATGCTGCGCCACGGCAGCTTTACCGATATCCTGCCCAACCTGGCTCAGCTCCTCATTTTTTCCGGAATCGCCCTTCTCCTCGCCATCTGGCTCAACCAACGCTCTACCGCCGCCCGCTCATGAATCAAGCCCTTCGCCTCGAACTGAAATCCCTGATTATTGAAGCCTGCGACAAGGACTGCGGACCGGCTGCGATCAGCGACGACGAGCCGCTGTTCGGGCCGGATGCGCCGCTGCAGCTTGACTCGCTCGACGCCTTGCAGGTCTCGATGGCGATCAAGAAAAAATACGGGCTGCGTCTGCCGGACAGCAAGGAAACGCGGCGCATCCTGGCCAGCATCGCCAATCTTGCCGAGCATCTCGAAAACTGGCAGGCCAGCCGCCGGTGAAACGAGCCGTCTATATCGACGACTACGGGTTGTTGAGTGCCGCCGGCCAGTCCCCGGGCGCCGTCAGCACCGCCTTGTGGGCCGGCGAAAGTGCGGCCAGCCGACATCGCCTGGGCGAACGCGAATTTCCCTATTTTTCCCTGCCGCCGAGCCCCGGCCTCTGGCTGGCGCGGGCCGCCCGGGCGATACAGCAGGTGGCCGGCCAACTCGGACCTTTGGCCGAAAATATCCCGCTTTTTGTCGCTTCCTCGTCATTCCAGATCGGCTATTTCGAAGAACAGGGTGCCCCCTTCCTGCTGCCCGCCGCCAGCGCCCAATTCAGTCGGCAAATCGCCGAATGGCTGGGCATCTCAGGCCCCATCTACAGTTTTTCGAATGCCTGCACTTCCGGTTTTTCGGCCATCGATGCAGCACGTAGCTTGATCGCCAGCGGCCTGATCGATGAAGCGATCGTCATCGGCGTCGAACTTCCCAACCGCGCGACGCTGGCCGGCTTTGCCGCCATGGAGCTGCTCTCGCCAAGCACCTGCCGTCCTTTCGATCGCCGTCGCGACGGCCTGGTACTCGGCGAAGCCGTCGCCGCCGTGCGCCTGACCAGCCAACCGAGGAACTGGCGCATCGCGGCATTGCGCACCGGCCTCGACGCCTACTCGACGACCGGCCCCGACCCGTCGGGCAAACCGCTCGCCGAACTGATCGCCGATTGTCTGCGGGAAGCCGCCAGGTCAGCCGCCGACATCGAACTGGTCAAGTTGCAGGCAGCCGGCTCGCCGGGCAGCGATCTGGCCGAAGCCAACGCCCTGCGCCGGATTTTCGCCAACAGCATGCCACCGCTGTTTTCTCTCAAGCCGGTTCTCGGCCACACGCTGGGGGCCAGCGGTATTGCCGAACTGGCCGCCCTGCTGGCTTGCCTGGAGGCGGAACAGATTCCCGCCACCCAGGGCTTCGCCGAAAGCGACCCGGAAATCGCCCTGAAGCCGACCGTCAGCCGCAGCAACGCCTACCTGCAATGCGCCCTGCTCAACCTGATCGGTTTTGGGGGTGGCCTGGCCAGCCTGATCGTCGAGCGCCAACGATGACTTACCTGAGCGCCGCTTTCAGCCAGCATTTCTCGCCTGGCGAACTGCCGCCTGCCGTACGCGCCGTACTCGGCAAACCGCTGCGCCGCGCCGCGGTGCTTAGCCAACTCGCCGTGCTCGGCGCCCTGGCCGGCCTGCCCGCCGACCGTCGCCAGTTGCCGACCGCCCTGCTTTGGCAAACAACCGGTGGAGCGCGCGCCGAAACGCTGCTTCTGCTGGATGAAGTCTGCGCCGGTTCGGCCGAACCTTTGCCCTACGACTTTCTGGCTACCCAGCCGGCCATCGCCGCCGCCCAGCTCAAGGCATTCCTGCCCGGTCTGCGCTCGGCGACCTGTTGCCCGCTGGCCAGCAGCGACTCGGCAAACTGGTCGCTGCTCTTTTGCCTGGCCGACACCTGGCTGCAAGAAGGACGTTACGCCCAGATCCTCTGCGCCCATCTCGACCACAATACCGAGCGGGCAAGCGGACATTGGCTCGCCCTGACGGCCAATCCACTTGAAAACCCGCTGGCCCGCCTCCAACTACCAGCCGTGGCTGCGACTCGGGCCGAGCCCGACACCCCCGACTTTCCGGCGGCCCTGAGCGCGTGGCTGAACAGTCCAACCAGCCCCACCCTGCATCTGCATTCCGCCGTCGGCAACTGCCTGGCGGTAGAATTCTCCCGATCCTAAATTTCCCCGAGAACACCATGTCCCAATTTTCCTTTGACGTTTCCATCGAAGAATTCGAAACCAAAGTTCTGCTGCCGGCCCAGGAAGTCCCGGTGGTCGTCGACTTCTGGGCGCCCTGGTGCGAACCGTGCAAGATTCTGAAACCCTTGCTCGAGAAGCTGGCCGAGGAATACGCCGGCCGTTTCCTGCTGGCCATGGTCAATTCCGACGAAAACCCTGAACTTGCCCAGCATTTTGGCGTGCGCAGCATCCCCTCGGTCAAAGTGCTCTTCCAGGGGCAATTGGTCGACGAATTCAGTGGCACGCTGCCGGAAGGCCAGATTCGCGCTTTCCTCGACCGTATTGCGCTGCCCGCCACGACCGGCGGCAACCCGCGCGAGGAAGCCGCCGCCCTGGTCGCCGACGGCAAACCGGAGGAAGCTTTGGCCAAACTGGTTGAGGCCAGCCACGCCAAGCCGGACGATCAGGCCATCCAGCTCGACGCCGTCGAGGTACTTCTGCAGCTCGGTCGCCACGATGAAGCCGGACAATTGCTGGCTGGCGAATACGCCCAGGAAACGGCCCGTGCCAATGCCCTGCGCGCGCGTCTGGCACTCGCCGCCGGGGCGGCCGACACGGCCGAAATTGAAGCCCGGCTGACAGCCAATCCAGCCGACCACGCAGCCCGCCTTGAGCTCTCCCGGGCCCTTGCCGCCGATAGTCGCTTCCGCGAAGCGATGGAAGCCGCTCTCGAAGTCGTTGTCCGCGACCGAGCCTTCGACGAAGGTGCCGGCCGCAAGGCCTTATTGCAACTTTTCGAAGCTCTTGCCGGCAGCGAACAGTACGACGATCTGGTCCGCGAATTCCGGCGCAAGTTGTCCGCCGCACTGAACTGAGGCGACCTTATTCAGGTCGCTGCCGTTCGCTTTCGCGGATTCTGGATAAGCACGATTCTTTCCCGGTCATCGTGATCGGCATAGGGCGCAGCCATTCTAAGCTGCGCCCCTGCCACACCACCCGGCAGGCCCCCCGCAGGAGTGCGCACAGGCGGCGCACACAACGGAAAACGGCCCGCCAAAGCGGGCCGTTTGTTCGCCAAATATCGCTTAGTCGACTTTCAGCTTGCTGCTATCCAATAGTTTCTGAATCAGCGCACCATCCTCGCCCGGCGTGACACCGTAGGTCGTATACAGATTGACATTGGACAGGCTGATACGCTGGTCCTCGGCGTTGCTCGAATAGCTTCCATTGCTGAAGCCGCCACTGGAACTGACGCGAATGACCGTGTTGCCACCACTTGTTGTGATATCGAGATAATTGGCCAGATTCCCAATACCGATATCATGGTTCTCGCCTTGCAACAGATCGCGCAGATCCAGGGCCTCGCCGGAAGTTGTCGTTGAGAAGCCATAGACCGTGTCGGTCGCCGGCGAGCCGGCCCCACCCTTGTCGGCAAACAGCCAGCGGAAAACGTCAGCCCCCGCATCACCGGTCAAGGAATCATTGCCCAGTCCGCCGATCAGCAGATCATTGCCCTCCCCGCCATAGAACGTGTCGTTCCCGGCATTCCCGACCAGAACATCGTTGCCGGCGTAGCCGTAAAGCACTTCACCGCTCGTATCGCCAACGATGATGTTGTCGAGTCCGGTTCCATACAAGCCCGTACTGCTCGTGGTCGTCAGCGCCACCTGCGCCTCGTCGGTCTTCGAACCATTATCAAGGACGTAGGAGAAACTTCCCGTTCCGTTGTTGCTGGCCGAAACCGCGTCGACCACCTGCCCACCGGTATGCGAGACAGCATTGCTCACCGAACTGATTGACAAGGCATTGCCGCCAATATCGCTGTCGTTCCAGGCCAGCCAGGAGTCCTGAATGGTGACCGAGTTGCTGCTCACGTTGCCGCTGGCCACGATCACGTTATCGTCTCGGGCAATTGGTGCCGCACCGATGGAAGCAAAATCAATGACGAAAATCGAGGAGGAGCTATCGCCATCATGATCGAGCAAGGTATAGCCGAACTGCTCTTCGGTCACCATGGTGCCAATGCTGGTCGTGTAACTGTAGGCCCCACTGTCCATATCGACGACAAATGTCCCGCCAACGGCGGAAATGCTCAGTGCGTGCGTTGCAACATCGAAAGAATAGGCCGTCATTCCAGAACCACTGCGCGTCAGGCCGCTGCCGCCATCAAACGAGAACACGTTGTTGCCATAGGAAATGTTCCCGAGATAGCCGCCATCGGCGCCGAAACCATCCCCCGTCACCAGAAGAGAACCGGCAACCGTACTCTGCACCAGAGAAACCAGAGTCGACCGCAAGGTGCTCATATCCGTCACCGAAATGGCATCCCGATCCTGATTTTGGATACCGTCGTAAGCGACGGGACTCATCGTTTCCACGGTAACACCGGTTCCCAAGCCGATGGCGAAGGCATTGATATCGTTGGCGGAGAGGAAGTTGGTCCACACGGATTGCTCGGCGGTTTGAATACCGTCGTCACTCCCCCCGGACGCGTTCAAGAGCAGGTTGGCATTACCATCCCCGGTATTCGGGGCGCCGTCGGAAAGGAAATAGAGCACGTTCTGGACATTCTGCCCGGACAGTTTGACGCCGTTGGAATAGGCAGACATTGCCGCCGCCAGCGCAGCATCATAGTTCGTCGTGCCGGCATTGGCCGATACCGTGTCGAGGAAGGCCTCGGCCTGACTGACCGTCAGCCAAGAGCCAGAAGTCGCGGTTGTACCGAAGGTCGAAATATTAACCTTGACGTCGCCAATACTTCCGTATTGCTCCAGCACTTCCTTGATAGCCGCTACGGTTGCCTCCAGGCGAGACAAGCCTTGCATCCCGCTGTCCGAATCCATTGACCCAGAAAGATCGAGAACAAACATCAGGTTGCTATCCACGGTACTGGTGCCAACAACGGCATTGGTTACCGGTTGCGACTGCGGTGCATCGTCCTCGATATTGACAGTGATCGCCGTCGGATTGCTGGTCGTCTGGGTGCCATCCGAGACATTGACACCGAAGTTCGCGGTCAGAATATTCTCGCCGCCGCCCGACGCCTGATCGATAGCCCCCAGCAAATGCACCGTGTAATTTCCGCCGTTGTCGATACTGACATCGATAATTTCTGTACTGCCGACCGAGCCCACCAAGTGACCGGTACCCGTCCCTGACCAGGTCAATACGGTGCCAGCGGAGGTTATGGCCGTCGTCGGCGCACTTAAGGTAACGGTCACGCTATCACCATCGGCGTCTGAAACCGGCACCGTACCTCTGACGATAACCTCATCAGTGCTGTCATTCGGATTACCACTGGAATCGGCCAGACCGCCCAGCGCCGTCAAACCTTCTTCGGAAACCGCGACGGCAACCGCACTACCGACGACGGGCGCGGTATCGTTGAGGTTCTTTTCGCTCAGACCTATGCTTGCTGCATTGGAATTACCCGCCGCATCAAGCGCAAATACCAGATACGACCAGCTATTGGGCGAGCGCTCAAAATCGTTGGCCCCGGAAGCCACACCAACGGCGGTAAGGGAAATCACGCCGGCCGAGTTGATCGCGAAATAGCCGTCCTCCGAGGTGGCATGTAGACTGTTGTCGGCCCATTTGAACTGGTAGTCGACGACCGACTCGTTATCAGAAGCAAGCACGGTTGCCACCGCTGCACCGACCACCTGATCCTCATCATAAGAGAAGGCCTGCGCCCCGATGGTGGGCGCCGTAAAGTCGAGTTCGAGGGCGTAGGCCGGGCTGCGCGGACTGCTGTTGCCGGCCGCATCGACCGATTCCGCCGTGAAGCTGTGCAGCCCTTCGCCCAAGCCGGTGCCCGGGGTGAAGCGCCAGGTCCCGCTGCTGGTCACTTGCGTGCTGCCCAGCAGGTTGCTGCCGTCGTAGACCTTCAGCGTCGTCCCGGCTTCCCCGGTGCCGCTTAGGGTCGGTGTCGGGTCGTCGGTCTTGGCGCCGTTGGCGAGCGCCCCTTGAA
>Ga0316603_10000069_pt1 | contig 91693 bp, 85 predicted proteins | sample OWC_soil_day10_n_FD_207649 | JGI IMG/M metagenome (GOLD analysis project Ga0316603, IMG submission 207649) | Wetland soil microbial communities from Old Woman Creek delta, Ohio, United States - OWC_soil_day10_noCT | ecosystem: Environmental > Terrestrial > Soil > Wetlands | place: USA: Ohio...
AACAGGACCGTGAAACAGCAAAGCGCCGATGATAGTGAGCTTCCGCTCGCGAAAGTAGGTCACCGCCAGGCTCCCAATGCTCAGCCCCGTTACTTCTCAGTAACGGGGCTGTTTGCGTTTCGGGCGGCGGGAAAGTGCCAGGTTCACAGCAAGATACCGACGACCGCAGCGGTCAAGCAGGTTGCCAGGGTTCCGGAAATCAGCGTTTTGCCGCCGAGCTGGACGATTTCGCGGCGCCGTTCCGGGCACATGGTGCCCATGCCGCCGATCAGGATGCCGAGGCTGCCGAGATTGGCGAAGCCGCAAAGGGCGTAGGTCATCAGGATGCGGCTGCGCTGGCTGAGTTCGCTGTCGCTGAGGCGGGCCAGGTCGAGGTAGGCGATCAACTCATTGAGGACGGTCTTGGTGCCCATTAGTTGGCCGGCGGTCAGGGCTTCGTTCCACGGCACCCCGACGAGCCAGACAATGGGCGCCATGAGGATGCCGAGCATGGCCTGCAGCGTTACCGGCTGACCGTCGACGGGAGGCAGCAGGCCGAGCCCACCGTTGATCAAATGGACCAGCGCGAGCAGGACGATGAGCATGGCGATGATGTTGAGCAACAGCTTTACCCCTTCTTCCGTACCCTGGGTAATCGCGTCCATGCTGCTGTGGGCGGCCACCGGCGGTACCAGCTTGCCGCTGACCATGGCGGTTGTCGGGGGAATCATCAGGACGCTGACGACGATGGCCGCCGGGACGCTGATGATGGAGGCGGCCAGGATGTGTCCCATCGCATTCGGCACCACCGGTCCGAGGATGCTGGCATACAGCACCATCACCGTCCCGGCGACGCCGGCCATGCCGCAGCTCATGGTGATGAAGAGTTCCGTTCGGCTCATCTCCCTGAGATAGGGGCGAACGAACAGCGGCGCTTCGACCATGCCGAGGAAGACGTTGGCCGCGGCGCCCAGGCCGACGGCGCCGCCGATACCCATGACCTTCTCGAGCACCAGGGAAAAGCCTTTGACGATCAGCGGCAGGATGCGCCAGTAAAAGAGCAGGGCGGACAAGGCGCTAACCACCAGGACCAGGGGCAGGGCGCGAAAGGCGAAGACAAAGCTGGCGGCGGGCTGACTGCTCTCGAAAGGGGCGGGGCCGCCGCCGAGATAGCCGAAAACGAAGCTGGTGCCGGCGCGGGTCGCGCTTTCGATGGCATTGGCCGCGGCATTGAGGGCGAGGAAAAAGTTCTGGCAGATGGGCAGCTTGAGCACCGCCAGGGCGAGGATAAATTGCAGGGCGAGTCCGGCGAGTATCGTTCGCCAGGCGATCAGGCGCCGACTTTCGCTCAGGCTCCAGGCAATCAGCAAGAGGGCCAGGATACCGAACAGGCCTTGCAGTGCGGGGGGCATTCTGGGTTTTCTCCCTGGTCCTTCCGTTGCCCCGATCTTCGGGGCAAGCCGGCAGCAATGACAGAATGCTTATTGTGCCTTGTTTGGCACGTGATGGATCGGCGAAAATCGGTCCCGATCCGTTCACGCCCCCAGAGGAGCACGTCATGCGTCATTCGCTCATTGCCCTTGTTGTTGCCGTCGCCACCCTGGCCGGCTGCGCGACTCGGCCGCTCGAACCGGTTGCGGTGCGCGTGCTGGCGATCAACGATTTTCATGGCAACCTGAAGCCGCCGAGTGGCGGGATTCAGGTCCGCGCCCCGGGTGATCCGGAGCAAACCGTGGCTATCGCCGCTGGCGGCGCCGAATATCTGGCGACGGCGCTTGCTACCCTGGGCGGCGGTCATTCGAACCGGATCTTTGTCGCTGCCGGCGACCTGGTCGGCGCATCGCCATTGCTCTCGGCCTTGTTCGACGATGAACCGAGCGTCGAGGCGCTCGGCCTGATGGGGCTGGAAGCGTCGGCGGTGGGCAATCACGAATTCGACAAGGGGGCCGCCCACCTGCTGCGTCTCCAGCACGGCGGCAGCGCCGCCGGCCGTGGCCGTCGGTCGGCTATTCCCTATCCGGGGGCGCGCTTTCAATACCTGGCGGCCAGCACGGTTGACGAGCGGTCCGGCCAGACCCTGCTCCCCGCCTACTACATCAAGCGTTTCCAGGGCATTCCCGTGGCCTTCATCGGCCTGACGCTGCAGGCCACGGCCGGCCTCGTCGCGCCTGACGGCGTGCCGGGGCTGCGCTTTCGCGATGAAGCTGAGACGGTGAACCAACTGGTCCCCGAACTGCGGCGCCAGGGCATCGAAGCGATCGTCGTGCTGCTCCACGAAGGCGGCGTGCCGAGCGGCGATTACAACGAATGTCCGGGGATCAGCGGCCCCCTCGTGGATATCGTCGGCAAGCTCGACCGGGCCGTCGATGTCATCATCAGCGGCCATACCCATCGCGCCTACAACTGCCGGATCGACGGTCGGCTAGTGACCAGTGCCGACCGCTATGGCACCGTCGTCAGCGCTATCGACTTAAGTCTCGACCCGCTTAGCGGCGATGTGATCAGCGCCCGGGCCGACAACGTCATCGTGCGCCACGACCGTTTCGCCAAAGAGCCGCAACAGAGCGCGCTGATCGCCCGCTACGAGGGGCTGGCCGGGCCGCTGGCCGGACGCCTCGTCGGGCGCCTGGCCGCCGCCTTGCCGCGGGAGTTCAACGCGGCCGGCGAGAGTGCGCTCGGCCAGCTCATTGCCGATGCCCAACTCGCCGCCACGCGGGCGGCCGGCGCCCGTCTGGCGCTGACCAATCCCGGCGGCATCCGTAGCGGGCTGGCCATGCCGGCCGATGGACTGGTCCGCTATGCCGACCTCTTTGCCGTGCAGCCGTTTTCGAATCATCTGGTCACCTTGACCTTGAGCGGTGTCCAGCTCACCCGCCTGCTCGAGCAACAATGGCTCAACCAGCCCTATCCGCGCATCCTGCAGGTCTCCCGCGGCTTCACCTATGTCTGGGATGCCGGGCGCCCGCTCGGGCAGCGTATCGTGCCGGGCAGCCTGCGCCTGGACGGCCAGCCCATTGCGCCCGAGAGCCGGCTGCGGGTTACCGTTAACCGCTACCTCGCCAGCGGGGGCGACAACTTTACGGTCTTGCTGGAAGGCGAGGCGGCCAGCACCGGGGTAATGGATGTCGAGGCGCTGGAGTCGTATGTCAAAAGCCATCCGGATCTGCGGCCCGGCGCCCTGGAGCGTATCCGGCGGATGCATTGAGGGGCGAGCCGGGCAAGGCTTGGCCTATGACGCCGCTGCCTGATGAAATACCAGTTCCTCGACGACCTGCCCGTTTTTCAGGTGCTGCTCGACGATGCGTTCCAGGTTGGCCTCGGTGACGTTGTAATACCAGGTGCCGTCCGGCTGCACGCACATCACCGGGCCGCCCTTGCAGGCGGCGAAGCAGCCGACCTTGGTGCGTTTGACGCGCAGTTCGCCCTGGTCCAGCCCGGCTGCTTTCAATGTTTCACCGAGGCGGCCGAAAAGTGCCTCGGATTCGCCGTTCACCGTACAGCGCGGGCCGGTGCACACCAGCAGGTGGCGCTTGTAGGCGCCGATCTTGGGCTTGATGACTTCGCTCATGCTTCGACCTCGTTGGCTTCGCCTTCGGCCGGAATTTCCGTCGCCAGCACGGCGGCGATGTAGTCCGCGGGCAGGCGATAATCGACGGCCAGTTCGGCGGCCGTCCTGCCGCTCGCCTGGATTTCCGCCATCCAGCCATTGAGGCCGGTGGACAGCGAGCGGCCGGCCTTTTCGCCGGCGTGCGTGTTGCGCTCGCCGTCGGCCACCGCGTATTTGTTGGCGTAGCCGCGCGGCGTCACCATCAGGCCGTGCTGCACGAAGGTGTTGGAATTGCCGATCAGCACCGTGGTCAGCATGCCGATATCGGCCTCGGCCATCTTTTCCAGGGTGGTGAATTCGATGCGCTGCTTCGGGCGGTAGGCCGACTTGACGATCGCCACCGGCGTCTGCGGATCGCGATGGCGCAGGAAGAGGCGCTGCGCTTCGACGATCTGCTGCGTGCGCCGGCCGCTCTTCGGGTTGTACAGCGCGACGACGAAATCGGCATAGGCCACGGCATCGAGCCGGCGGGCAATGGTCGGCCACGGCGTCAGCAGGTCGGACAGCGAAATGGCGCAGAAATCGTGGGTCAGCGGCGCGCCGACCAGCGCCGCGCAGGTGTTGAGCGCCGAGGCACCGGGCACGATCTCAACCTCGATGTCGGAGTCCGGCGTCCAGCCGGCCTGGAACAGCACCTCGAAGGTCGGCCCGGCCATGCCATACACGCCGGCATCGCCCGACGACACCAGCGCCACCTTCTTGCCCTGGCGGGCGCGGTCGAGCGCCTCGATGGCGCGGTCGAGTTCTTCGGTCATCGACTTCTTGATGACTTCCTTGCCCTCGACCAGGTCGGCGACCAGGCGGATGTAGGTGACGTAGCCGATCACCGTGTCGGCCTCGGCAATCGCGGCGCGGGCGCGTGCCGTCAGGTGGTCGTGGCTGCCCGGGCCGAGGCCGACGAGCATGATCTTGCCGGTTTTAGGAGTGCTTTCAGATGCGTTCATGCGGGGATCCTTGCAATGGAGACGGTGGCGTTGCGGCCGTCTGGGCCGCGCAGCTTGTGTTTTTCGATGAGCAGATGGCTTTTGTCGGCGCCGGCCGCGAGCAGCGCCGCCGCTTCCGAGACGGATGGCGTGCCGGTGTATTTGCGGACGGTTTCCGACGGGTTTGGTACGTCGACCGCTGCCAGTTCGGCCGCCGTGTAGAACAGGCACGGCCAGCCGTGGCTTTCGATGACATGCAGCAGTCCGGTTTCGTTGGCCTTCAGGTCGATGCTGGCCGCGGCCCAGACGTCAGCAAACGAAGCGCCGCAGGCGGCGAGCGCCTGGGCGATGCAGCGTTCGATGGTGATGGCGGGAGTGTCGCGGTCGCAACCGAGGCCGAGGGCGATTTTCAAAAGGAAAGCTCCCGAACCGAACAATATTGACCAAAACGAGAACGGAGTGCGGACAAAACCCTCTTCGAGAGCGCCGAGCAGCGCAGGCCAATTGGTAATGGACTGGTCTCTTGTTTGACTGCTGCTTTCCGCCGTGGCGCGGCGTCTCCCTTTCTTTGCTTCGCCAAAGAAAGGAAGCAAAGAAAGGCGACCCCCGCGTTCGCGCCGGGCCGTTGGCCCGGTCCCCTGTGCTGCTCGACCGGGCGGGCAGCTCGCAAAACTCGCCTGCGGCTCAAACATTGCTCGCTGACTTCCCCCGCCCGGCCTGTGCTGCTCGGCGCTCTCGAGGGGGATGAAAGACGGGCGTTTGCCTTGGTTTCGACTAAAGACATTTGTTTTCTATTTCAGTTTTCTTGGCCTGGCCGATACGTCACCTGCCGCCCTGCCAGCCGCGCCGCGTACTCCGCCGGCATCGCCCGCTCGCTGATCCACAGCACCGCCGCGTAGCGGTCGACATCGATTTCCTCGAGTTTTTCAAACAGCGTGACGTTTGCCGGCAAGGGGCCGGTCCGGCCGTTGGCGTGGTTGAACCACCAATTGCGCGAACCCGTTTCCTGGACCAGCGCGACCGCTTCGTCGTTGACCATCGCGGCGCTGACCCGGACCAGTTCTTCGTGCGTCGCCTCGAAGGTCCAGCCCAGTTCGCGGCCGAGGAGGTCCACGCCTATGGTCTGGCGGGCGTCCGAGGCGGTGGTCAGCACCGCCTGGGCGCCGAGCGCGGTGGCGAGGTGGCCGGCCAGCGCGTTGGCGCCGCCGAGGTGGCCGGAGAGCACGGGAATCGAGAAGCGGCCGGCTTCGTCGATGACGACGACGGCCGGGTCGCTTTCCTTGTTTTTCAGGTGTGGTGCGATCAGGCGCACGACGGCGCCGAGCGAGACGATGGCGATGATCCCGTCGAAGGCGGCGAACAGCGCCGGGATCTGGTCGCCGACCTTGCCTTCATAGCAATGGGCGGCACCCGGTGCGGCGGCCTCGGCTTCGCTGCGGAATTTTTCGGGCGCGAACAGTTGCGCCCCGGGCAGTGCGGCAACGACTTTCGCGGCCAGTGCGATGCCATGTTTGGTGATGGAGACGACGGCGTATTTCATTGGTTGTTAGTCGGTAGTCGGTGGTTGGTAGTCGGAATGTGTGGTTTTTGCTTTTGCTAGCAACTAATGACTAGCTACTCGCGACTAGCCTTTTGCGGCAACCGCGCCGCAGTTCGCCGCGCACGCGCTTGGGGTTCTGGACGAGCAGCAGCGACAGGTAATTGACCTTTTCGCCGCGCAGGCTGGCGACGTCGCGCACGATGCGCTCCTGCGGCGAGCCGACTTTTTCGATGAAGACCGAGCTGGCGAGCAGTTCGCGGCGCTCGAGCAGGTCGAGGATCTCGTCGAGCAGCGGTTTCACTTTCAGCAGCGCCAGCGTGTCGAACTCGTCGAGCAGGTGGTCGATGACGCCGACGCCGTAGGCGGCCGGGATGATGGCGAAGGTTTCGTCCTCCTCGGCGAGCGTCGTGCCGGTGGTCGCCGCGGCGGCGGCAAACGAGGAGACGCCGGGAATGGTCTCCACTTCGACCTCGGGCGCCAGTTCGCGCACGACGCGGGCGAGGTGGCCGAAGGTGGCGAAGGTCGAGGTGTCGCCTTCGACCAGAAAGACGAGGTCGCGGCCTGCGGCGAGCAATTCGACGGTCTGCATCGCAGCGCGCGCCCAGGCCTTGGCCAGGATTTCGGCATCGCGCGTCATCGGGAAGACCAGCTCGACCGCGTCGGTCGGCACGGCGATGCCGCCGCGCTCGACGATGGCCAGCGCGTAGGACGATTCCTCGGCCTTCTTGACCGGGTACAGCCAGCGCGCGCCGGATTGCAGCGCCGCCCAGGCGCGGCGGGTGATCAGTTCGGGGTCGCCGGGGCCGAGCGAGGCGCCGATGAGTTTCCCGTAGCGTTTGGATTCAGTCATGCGTTTTCCTTGTTTTGCGCCCAGGCGGTGACGATCCACACCGGGTTCTGCGCCGCCATGCGGTGCATGTCGAGAATCGGCTGGCTGCGGCTGGCCTGTAGTTGCACCACGTCCCAGCCGGCGCCGACGGCCTTGAGGGTGGCGGTTGCCGTCGCCAGGTTTTCCAGCGTGACGAAATTCATTACCAGCCGGCCGCCGGCTTTCAGGCGGGCGAGGATCTGGCGGATCAGCTCGTCCAGTTCGCCGCCCGAGCCGCCGATGAACACCGCGTCCGGGTCCGGCCAGGTGTCGAGCAGCGCCGGCGCCTTGCCTTCGCACAACGTGTAGTTGCCGACGCGGAAGCGTTCGGCGTTGGCGCGTGCGTTGGCGGCGTCGGCGGCGTTCTTCTCGATCGCCCAGACGTGGCCCAGTGGCGCCAGGCCGGCGGCTTCGAGGCCGACCGAACCGGAACCGGCGCCGATGTCCCAGACCACGGCATCGGGCTTGATCTGCAACTTGGCGAGCGACAGCGCGCGCGCTTCCTGCTTGGTGATCAGGCCCTTCTCGGGCGAGCGCTGGATGTAGGCGAGATCGTCGCGCCCGAAGGCCGGCGCGCTTTCCGCCGGGCGTTCGACCAACACGACATTGGGGCCGGAAAAGGCCATTTTTGCCGCGTCGACCGCTGCCAGGCCGAGATGGATTGCCTCGTCGGGCAGCAGCAGCCGGCAGGCCACCGACAGCCGCGCCTCGGGGTAGCCTGCGATCAACAGCGCCCGCGCCAGGCGCGCCGGATCGTTCTGCGGGCTGGTGAACAGCGCGACGCGCGGGTACAGCGCAATGGCGCGCATCAGCGGGTAGAGGCCGTGCGTCGGCGGCGCGCCAACCACCCATTCGCCGGCATCGGCGCTGTGGCAGGAAGCGATCTTGATGTCCGCCCAGGGCGTCTGAAAGCGGGCAAAGGCGAGTTGCAAGGTCGAGACGGCGGGAATGACGGTCAGCGCCTCCGCCCCGAGCTTGCCGCCCAGCCAGCCGGCGATGCCGTGGCAGAGCGGATCGCCGGTGGCGAGCACGACGACACGCCGGCCGGCGGACGTGGCTGCGGCAATCCAGCCCGGCACGGCGGCGAGTTGGCCGTCCATGTCCTGCGCTTCGCTGCCGGCGGCGAGATGGGGACGCACCAGATCCAGTGTGCGGCCGGCGCCGATCACCAGGTCGGCCGCGTGCAGATGCTGGCGGGCGGCGTCGGAAAGGCCGGCCCAGCCGTCATCGAGGATGCCGAGCAGGATGCAATTTTTGGTTTTCGTCATGCTTCTTCTTCCTCGACGCGGCAGATGAAATTGCCGTCGAAATCGCAGACCAGCACGGTCAGGCGGTAGGGGCCGGGGTGCATGCCCTTGAGGCTGCGGATCGCCTTGATCGCCAGCCGGCGGTGGAATTCGACGGCGAGGCCGAGGCCGGCCAGGCGTTCGGCGGCGAAGCGGGCGGTTTCGGCGGCGCGGATTTCCTCGACGAGGTCGGGCGGGGCGCCGACTTCCTGTGCCGATTCGGCGAGGATGTCGCGGTCGACTTCGGCCTTCCAGGCATGCGTCACGGCCAGGTCCTGACACATCTTGGTCAGCTTGCCGACCATCGCGCCGACATAGACATTCGGCAATTTGCGCTTGATGGCGCTGGCGAAGGCTGCCTTGACGAAGTCGCCCATCTGCACGAAGCAGGATTCATCAAGCTTCGGCAACTGGGCCATGGCGAATTTTTCGGTACGGCCGCCGGTGGTGAATACGGCGCTGGTCTGGCCCTGCTTGGCGGCGACATCGACCGCCTGCACGACGCTGGCGCGGAAGGCGGCGGTCGAGTAGGGGCGGACGATGCCGGTGGTGCCGAGGATGGAAATGCCGCCGAGGATGCCGAGCCGGGCGTTCAGCGTCTTTTTCGCCATCTCCTCGCCGCCGGGCACCGAAATCCTGACTTCCAGCCCGTCGTGGTCGAGCAGTTCGCCGGCGACGGCGCGCACGTTGTCGCGGATGTTGCGTTGCGGCACCGGGTTGATCGCCGGGCCGCCGACTTCCAGGCCGAGGCCGTCCTTGGTCACGATGCCGACGCCGGGGCCGCCGGCCAGCACGATCTCGCCGGCGCGGTGGGGCAGAAGGCGGACATCGGCGGTCAGGTGGGCACCGTTGGTGGCATCCGGATCGTCGCCGGCATCCTTGATGACCACGGCGTGCGCTGTGCCGGACGACTCTTCGACGCAGCCATCGGTCACCGCGAAGCTGACATCGCTGCCGTTGGGCAGGTGGCAGACAATCGTCTCCGGTACTTCGCTCTGCACCAGGCCGAGCGTCGCGGCGCGCGCCGCGGCGGCCGCGCAGGCGCCGGTCGTGAAGCCGCTGCGGTTGCCGCGCTGGCGCTTGCCGTCGCCCTTGCGGACCTTGTCCGGTTTTGCGTTTTCAGCCATTTAACTCAGGCTGCCGTGCTGTTCGGCTTCGGCCAGCGACAGCATGGCGTGGATGGCGGCGACGACCAACGTCGAACCGCCCTTGCGGCCCTTGATCGCGACCCAGGGCACTTCGTCCACGGTCATCAGCAGGTCCTTCGATTCGGCGGCCGAGACGAAGCCGACCGGCATGCCGACGACCAGCGCCGGGCGCACGCCTTCTTCACGGATCAAGCGGACCAGTTCGATCAGCGCGGTCGGCGCATTGCCGATGCCGACGATGGCGCCATCGAGCTTGCCCAGGCGCTGCGCCTTGCGCATGGCCTGAACGGCGCGCGTCGTGTCGGCGGCCTGGGCGGCGGCGATCACGTCGGGGTCGGAAATGTAGTGGTGCGTCGTCAGGCCGAAATGCTGCAAACGCGGTTTCGACAGACCGACGCAGATCATCTCCACGTCGGCAACGATGGGCGTGTCGCCGCGCAACACGGCCTGGAAGCCGGCACGCATCGCGTCCGGGTGGAAAGCGGTGAGGCCGTTGAATTCAAAATCGGCGTTGGCGTGGATCATGCGGCGCACCAGCGGCCATTGCTCGGCGCTGTAATTGTGCGGGCCGGCCTCGGCGTCGATGACGACGAAGGAATCGTGCTCGATGGCACGGCCGGCAGCGGTCAACTGCTCGGTGACTGTGTTTTTGCTCATGTCTTTTTCTCAGACGTGCGCGCAGGCATGGCCGTGCTCGTGCGGGTGGTCATGCGGGTGATCGTGGCCATGGGCGCAGGCGTTGCCGGCGGTATGGCTGTGGTCGTGCAAGTGTTCTGCCTCGGCCAACTCGCGGTATTTGCAGCCGTCGCATTCGAGCATGCCGTCGCTGGCGCTCGCTGTGACGCGCTGATCGAGCAGGTCGAAGATGCCGTTATCGAAGCCGAAATGGCCGGCCAGCGCGAAGGCGATCTGCGGGTACTGGGCGCGCAGGCGCTCGACCTGGGCCTGGATGCGCTCGATGAGCACGCCGGTGAACAAATACACCGGGACGATGCAGACCTGCATCATGCCCAGCCGTACCTGGCGCTGCACGACGGCTTCGAGGCGCGGCCAGGTGACGCCGGTGAAGGCGAGATCGACCAGTTCGTGCTCGTTGTCCTCGAAAATCCAGCGCGCCATCTTGGCCAGCTCGCCATTGGCGGCGGCATCCGACGAACCGCGACCGAGCAGCACGACGCCGGTGGTGGTCGGGTCGGGCACGGCGAGTTGCTTCATCAGGCCGTCGAGCCGGCCTTGCAACACGGCAAAAATCTCGCGCCCCATGCCGAGGTGGCGGGTCAGGCTGAACTCGACTTGCGGGTGACGCTGGCGGGCTTCTTCGACGGCAGCCGGCAATTCCATCTTGACGTGACCGGCGGCGTTGAGGATGAAGGGAATCACCTTGACCGCACGGGCGCCCTGCGCGGCGCGGTCGAGGCCGGCGTCGAGCAGGATTTCGGCGTGTTCGATGAAACAGACTTCAATGCGCCAGTCGGGATGGCGGGCCCGCCAGAGGGTGGCGAATTTCTGAGTTTCGTCGTTGCCGTCGCGCTTGCGCGAGCCGTGGCCGACGAGCAGCAGCGTGGTTTCCTTATTCATGGTCGTTCTCCGTAGCCTTGCGGAAGCGGTGGGTAAAAGTCGGGTCGTAAAGTTTCGAACGGATCAGTTCCGGCCAGTCGGCGGCGCCCAGGGTCGGGCTGGCGACGATCATGGCCTGGCTGGCGATCTTCGCGTCCTGGCAGCGGCGCTTGATGTCTTTGATCGTGCCGCGCACGATCTTTTCCTCGCCCGGCCAGCTCGCTTTCTGGACGACCAAAATCGGGGCATCTTCGGCCCAGCCGGCGGCGCGCAGCGCGTCCTGAACCTTGTGCAAGAGCGTGATCGACAGGTAGATGCACAGCGTCGTCTTGTGCGCGGCCAGGGCTTCGAGTTCCTCGCCCGGCGGCATCGGCGTGCGCCCGGCAACGCGGGTCAGGATCACCGTCTGCGTCACTTCCGGCAGGGTCAGCGTTTCGCCAGCCGCGGCCATCGAGGCCATCGCCGACGACACGCCGGGCACTATGGCCCATTCGATGCCGGCGGCGGTTAGCGGCCGCGTCATTTCGATCAGCGCGCCATAGAGGCCGGGATCGCCGGTTTGCAGGCGAACCACCGTTTCATGACGAGCGGCGCGTTCGATCAGCCAGGCGCTCATTTCTTCGAGCGTCATGTCCTTGGAGTCGCGGATTTCGCAATCGGGCGGGCTGAACAGCGTCGCCGCCTGGTCGACCAGCGAGCCGGCGAAAAGCACGGCACCGGCCGCTTCGAGCAGCTTGCGGCCCTTGACGGTCAGGAGGTCGGGATCGCCCGGGCCGGCGCCGACAAACCAGATCTTGCCGGGCATTTAGCGGCTTTCCAGGCGGTCGACCGCCAGAATCAGGCAAATTTGCATGTGTTTTCCTCTTGTTTGAGCAGGCTGGCGAGTTCGCCCAGGCTGCGCGGTACGGGTGATGCCGCGAGGCGACCAAGGCGGCACAGCGACAGGTGCAGGTTGACGACGGCGGGCAGCGGCTGGCCGGCGGCGTGCAGGGCGCTCGCCTGTTGCGGTAATTGATCGGCAGCGAAGGACGCGATACAGCGCCCGGCCGCCAGCAGGTGGATCTGTTCGGCCCAGCGATAGGCGAAATCGACGTCGTGCGTGGATAGCAGGATGGTGATGCCGCGCGCCGACAGCGCGTCGAGCACGGCGAGCAGTTCGTTCTGCATGCCGGCATCGAGCCCGGCCATCGGTTCGTCGAGCAGCAGCACTTCGGGCTGCATGGCGAGCACGCCGGCGATGCAGACGCACTTCTTCTGGCCGAAACTCAGGTGATGCACCGGCTTGTCGGCGAGATCGGCGAGGCCGACGGCGGTCAAGGCTTTGGCGACGCGCTGGCGCACTGTCGCTTCGTCGAGGCCGAGATTGAGCGGCCCGAACGAAACATCCTCGACAACGCTGGCCGAGAACAACTGCCGGTCGGGATTCTGGAAGACGAGGCCGACCCGGCGGCGCAGCGCGTTGAGTCCATCGCGCCCGGCGGCGAGCGGCTGGCCGGCGAAATCGATGCGCCCGGCACAGGCCTGGAGCAGGCCGTTGAGATGCAGCAGCAGCGTCGTCTTGCCCGAGCCATTGGCGCCGAGCAGGGCGTTGCGGCTGCCCGGCGCGATGCGCAACGAACAGCCATCGAGACCGGCGCTGCCGTCCGGATAGCGATAGTCGACCGCGTGGAGTTCGATTAAAGGCGCGATCAACGGGCTCATCGGGCGCAGGCTCCAATCACCAGCAGCAGGCAGCCGGCCAGCCCGGCCAGCGCCGTGTCGCGGCCGGCATGCTGGAATTGTGGCGTCAGAAAACGCAGCGTGCCGCTGCCGCAACGCGCTTCGGCGGCGAGGTGCAGGGCACGGGCGCGTTGCCAGACCTGCACGCTCAAACCGGCGGCGAGCAGGCCGAGCGAATTCAGGCTGCGGCGCGGCGTGCTGTAGCCGAGGCGGGCCGCCTGGGCGGTGCGTGTTTCTTCTATGGCAGTCGAAAAGACGAACAGCATGCGGTAACAGAGCACCATCAGGTCGAGCAGCACATCCGGGACGCGCAGGCGGCGGAGCAGGGCGATCAGGTCGGGCAGCGGCGTCGTCAGGACGAGGCCGAGCAGGGCGGCGAGTGCGGCCAGCGAGCGAGCGCTGACGGCGGCGATGTTGGCTGCGGCGTTCGGCGCCATCTGCCAGGACAGGTTGCCGGTCGCATCGGCACTCAGCGAAAAGAGCAGCGACAGGCTGGATAGCGCGAGAAAGCCGAGGGCCGGCGTTGCGACGCGCAGGTAGAGCGCAAGCGGCACCGCGGCGCCGAGTACGCTCGCCAGCATGAGCAGGCCGGCGATGGTCGCGGCCGTCGCTGGCGAGCCGGAGAACAGCGCGGCAAGCAAGCCGGCCAGCGCGAACAGTCCTTTGGCGGCAGGGCTGACGCTACGCCAGCGATTGCCGTAGGCGGCGCGTTCAATCAGCATGCGCAGCATCTTCCGCCGTCTGGGCGCTGCTTTCCTGCCCCGCTGCCTTCTCGTTCATTTCCCGGCGCAGCCGTTCGCGCGTCACCGAGGCGCCCAGCCAGTAGCCGATGACGCCGGCGCCGAGCGCTGCCTGCAAGGCGAAAAGCAGCGAGGCGATTTCGCCGCTCGCCGGTTCGAGCAGTGGCGAAAACCACGGCTTGTAACCCGGCGCAATCTCGCCGATGGCTGCCTGCGCCTTGTTGTCGGCGCCGCCGAAAGCTTCGCCGGGGATGCCGTCCGGGCCGATCGCCGGCGGCGCGGCGAGCCACAGCGGCAGCACGGTCAACAGCACGACGGCGGCCAGAATCAGCCAGTTGCGCAGTTTCATGCCTTGGCCCCGCGTTGCCCGAACAACGGCAGCTTCTGCAGCTCATCGGCATTGAAGCGGCGCAGTGCATTGACCACCAGCACGGTGAGCAGGCCTTCGCTGATCGCCAGCGGGATCTGGGTGATCGCGAAAATGGCGCCGAACTTGGCCAACGAGCCGGCAAAGCCGCCGGCCGGATCGGGAAAGGCCCAGGCGAGCTGGATCGCCGTCGTCACGTAGGTGGCTAGGTCGCCGAGCGCGGCGGCGGCAAAGACGCAGGCAGAAAGCGGCAGGGCCAGGGCGCGGCCGGCGCGGAACAGGCCGGCGGCGACGAAAGGCCCGACGATGGCCATCGAGAACAAATTGGCGCCGAGCGTGGTCAGCCCGCCGTGCGCCAGCAGCAGGGCCTGGAAGAGCAGCACGACGAGGCCGACCGGCACCATCGCCGCCGGCCCGAACAACAGCGCGCCGAGGCCGACGCCGGTCGGGTGCGAGCAACTACCGGTTACCGACGGCAGTTTCAGCGCCGACAGCGTGAAGGAAAAGGCGGCGGCGACGCCGAGCAGCATGCGCTGTTCCGGTTTTTCCCGCAGATGCTTCTTGATCGACTGCAGGCCCCAGGCGATAAAGGGCGTCGCGGCGATCGTCCAGCCGAGCGCGTGCTCGAAGGGCAAAAAGCCTTCCATGATGTGCATGATTCTCTCCCACAGCGAGAAATGGCAAACAGCACCAGGCCGCGGGGTTCCTGCAGTTCGGAAGAGTGGCGCCGGTCGGACCTTAGCCCGGGAAAGGCCGGCAGCAAATCAACAGAACCTCGCCCACACCCCGGGGATCGGTACTTCGTTGATTTGGGCCGGTCTTCTGGCTCGCCTTCATGCTTCTCCACCAACCTTCCCATGCCTGGCACAGTGGCGTGAGGTGGAGTCGTCAGGCTTACAGCAGCGGGGGCTGCGCCGGACTGTCTGCTCGCGCAGAGTCACCGGCTTCCCGTTTCACCCGCCCCACGATCGTGAGGCAAGGCACCCAAAACGGGGGCGATTGTACATCAAGTTTCTATGCGCCTGGATTGGTCATGCCGCGCCGATCGGCAGTTCGGTTTTGTATTTGACCTGCTTCAGCGCAATGCTGGAGCGGATGCTGGCGATGTGGGGAACGGTCGCCAGGCGATTGACGATGAATTTTTGCAGGGCATCGAGATTGGGCGCGACGACGCGCAGCAGATAGTCCGCATCGCCGGTCATCAGATAGCACTCCATGACTTCCGGGCAGGCCTCGATGGTTTCCTCGAACGTCCGCAAGGCGCTGCCGATCTGCTTTTCCAGGCGGATCTGGATGAATACCGAGACATCGAGACCGAGCGCTTGCGGATCGAGCAAGGTGACATGGCGGCGGATGACCCCGGCACTTTCCAGGTCGCGGACGCGGCGCAGGCAAGGGGCCGGCGACAGATTGACGCGCTCGGCCAGGGCGACGTTGGAGATGCGCGCGTCGCGCTGGAGCTGGTCGAGAATGGCACTGTCGAACGGGTCGAAGCCGGGGATGGGGTGTTTGTTGCGCATAAGGGGATTGGGTCGATCAAATATTGCGCACCAGGGGCTTTTCGGTTCGCTTTTTGCAATATATCCGCCCCCCGCCCTGACTACAATGAATTTACGCAACGAGGGGTTCGGGGCGCTTCGCTAGAGGAGGTGGGAAATGGAGCAGGGCGCCAGGTTCAGTAGCATCGGTTCCGAAAATTCCGATGTCGATTGCGATGAAACGCAGGATTGGACGAGCAGTCTGGCCGCGGTTATCGAGCGTGACGGACTGGCCCGGGCCGAGTTCCTGGTGGACCGGCTGATCGAGTCGGGGCGCCGGGCCGGTGGCCGCTTTCATACCCGCCATACGACGCCCTACCGGAACACCGTCGGGCTGGCGGAGCAACCGCCCTATCCCGGCGATCTCGACCTGGAGGCCCGGATCACCGCCATCCACCGCTGGAACGCCCTAGTCATGGTGATGCGCGCCAATCAGGCACACCCCGAACTGGGTGGGCACATTGCCACCTATGCCTCGATTGCCGATGTCTTTGAAGTCGGCTTCAACCATTTTTTCCGGGCGGCCAGCGAGCAGCATCCCGGCGACCTGGTCTATTTCCAGCCCCACGCGGCGCCCGGCATTTATGCCCGGGCCTATCTCGAGGGGCGTCTCAGCGAAGACAATCTCAACTACTTCCGGCGTGAGGTTTCGGGGGGCATCGGTCGCGGTTTGTCGTCCTATCCCCATCCGACGCTGATGCCCAATTTCTGGCAGTTTCCGACCGGCTCGATGGGCCTTGGCCTGCTTTCCGCCATTTACCAGGCGCGTTTCCAGCACTACCTGCAGCATCGCGAAATCATGCCGGCCAATGACCGCAAGGTCTGGGCCTATGTCGGCGACGGCGAAATGGATGAACCGGAATCGCTGGCCGGTATTTCGCTGGCGGCGCGCGAGCAACTCGACAACCTGATCCTGGTCGTCAATTGCAACCTGCAGCGGCTCGACGGTCCGGTGCGCGGCAACGGCAATATCGTCCAGGAACTGGAAACCCTCTTTGCCGGAGCCGGCTGGAACGTCATCAAGTGCTTGTGGGGGAGCAATTGGGATCTCCTCTTCGCGCGCGACAGCGAGGGCTGGCTCCTCAAGCGCATGGCCGAAGCGGTGGATGGCGAGTTCCAGAAATTGTCCGCCACCGACGGTCATTACAACCGCGAACACTTCTTCTCGCGCTACCCGGAATTGGCGGCGCTGGTGGCCAACATGTCGGACAAGGAGATCGATGCGCTGAAGCGCGGCGGTCACGACCCGGTCAAGATCTACGCCGCTTATGCGGCAGCGGCCAAGTGTCCCGGGCACCCCTCGGTCATCCTGGTGCACACCACCAAGGGTTACGGTATGGGCGCCTCCGGCCAGGGGGCCAATACCTCGCATCAGACCAAGAAGCTGGCCGCCGACGATCTGCGCCATTTCCGCGAGCGCTTCGACCTGCCGCTCAGCGACGAGGATCTCGATCAGGCGCGGTTCTATCACCCCGGCGCCGACAGTCCGGAAGTCCGCTATCTGCAAGAACGGCGGGCCGCACTCGGCGGTTACCTGCCGCAGCGCCGCTCCCGGATGACGCCGCTCAAGCTCGCCCCCCCCGATTTCTATGCCGCTTTCCATGGCGCTACCGGGGAGCGGGAAATATCGACCACCATGAGCTTTGTCCGCCTCCTCAGCAAGTTGATGCGCGACAGCGTGCTGGGCTCCCGGGTCGTGCCGATCGTTGCCGACGAAGCACGAACCTTCGGCATGCAGGACATGTTCCGCCAGTTCGGCATCTACTCGCCGTGGGGACAGCGCTATACGCCGCAGGATTCGGAGCAACTCGCCTTCTACCGCGAGGATGTCACGGGCCAGATCCTCGAGGAGGGGATTTCCGAAGCCGGCGCGCTGGCTTCGTGGATTGCGGCCGGCACGGCCTGGTCGCACAGCAATCAGCCGATGCTGCCCTGTTACATTTTTTATTCGATGTTCGGCTTCCAGCGCGTTGCCGATCTGATCTGGAACGCGGCCGATAGTCAGGCGCGCGGCTTTCTGCTGGGGGCCACCGCCGGCCGCACGACGTTGTCCGGCGAGGGGCTGCAGCACGAGGACGGCCAAAGCCAGGTCTATGCTGCCACCATTCCGACCTGCCGCGCCTACGATCCGGCCTTCTCCTACGAAGTGGCGGTGATCGCCGAGGAGGGCGTCCGGCGCATGATGGGCGAAGGCGAGAACGGCTTTTACTATCTCACCTTGTACAACGAGAACTATCCGCAGCCGGCCATGCCGGCCGGTGCGGCAGAAGGCATTCGGCGCGGGATCTACCTGCTGCAGGGGGTGCCGCCCGGCGACGAGCGGCCGCGCGTGCAGTTGATCGGCAGCGGCAGCATCCTGCGCCAGGTGCTGGCCGCGGCGATGCGCCTGGCGGAGGAATTCGGCGTCGCCGCCGAGGTCTGGAGCGCCACCAGTTTCGGAGAACTGCGCAAGGACGGCATCGCCTGCGATCGGTGGAATCTATTGCACCCGGACGAGGCGCCACGCCTGCCCTATCTCAGCCAACAGATGCAGGGCCGGAACGGCCCCTTCGTCGGCGTCAGCGACTTCGTGCGGGCTTACCCGGACCTCATCCGCAATTGGCTGCCCGGTCCTTACTGCGTCCTCGGCACCGATGGTTTCGGGCGGTCCGATACGCGTGCGGCCTTGCGCGACTTCTTCGAGATCGATGCCCGCTACATCGTGCTCGCCGCGCTGAGCAGCCTGGCCCGCAGCGGCGAGCTGCCGGGCCGGGACTTGAGCGCGGCGATCGCCCGCCTGGGCATCGCCGTCGATAAACCCAGTCCGATCGAATGCCCAGTGCAGGATCTGCCCCATGATTGATATTTGTGTGCCGGATATCGGCGACTACCAGGATGTGCCGATCATCGAGGTGATGGTGGCGGTTGGCGACACGATAGGCGTCGATACGCCGCTCCTGATCCTGGAATCCGACAAGGCGACCATGGAAGTGCCGGCTTCAGCGGCCGGTACGGTGAGCGAGATCATCGCCCGGGTCGGCCAACGGGTGTCCCGGGGGAGCCTGATCCTGCGCCTCGCGCCAGCCCTCGCGGCGAGCTGCGCGCCGGCCGATGAACGGCTCGCCGTTTCGCCGCCCGCCGCCAGCGGCCCGGCCGCGGTCGCCGTAGCGGCGGCGCTGCCGATTGGGCCGCCGCCCGGGCTTATGCCGCGCTGCGGTCCGGCGGTCCGCAAGCTGGCGCGCGAGCTCGGCGTCGATCTGGCCCAGGTTGTGGGCAGCGGTCCTCAAGGCCGCTTGCAGAAAGAGGACGTCCTGGCCTGGGTCAAGCACAGCTTGCTCAGCCCCGTTGCGCCAACGGCCGCGCCGTCAGCGGGCGGTCTCGACCTGCTGGCCTGGCCGAGCGTCGACTTTGAAAAATTCGGCCCGGTCGAGCGACGAGCGCGCAGCCGCCTCCAGAAAATGTCGGCCGCCAATCTGCATCGCAACTGGGTGATGATTCCGCATGTCACCAATTTCGACGCAGCGGACATCACCGAACTCGATGCTTTCCGTCAGCAGATTAACGGCGAACCGGGCGCGGATGGCGTCAAGCTCACGTTGCTGGCCTTCCTGATCAAGGCCGTGGTCAGGACCTTGCAGGCCTATCCGGCCTTCAACAGCTCGCTCGACGGTACTGAGATGGTGTACAAAAACTACTGGCACATCGGCTTCGCCGCCGAAACGGCCGACGGCCTGGTCGTCCCGGTGATTCGCCATGCCGACGGCAAGAGCCTGCAACAAGTGGCCCGCGAGTGCGCCGAACTGGCGGGGCTGGCGCGGCTCGGCAAACTCAAGCCGGAACAGATGCAAGGCGGCTGTTTCACGATTTCCAGTCTGGGCGGCATCGGTGGTACGGCTTTCACGCCGATCATCAATGCGCCGGAAGTGGCCATCCTCGGCGTGACGCGAGCCAGCCTCCAGGCGCGCTGGACAGGCAGCGTTTTTGCACCGCGCCTGATGCTGCCCCTTTGCCTCTCCTGGGACCACCGGGCCGTCGATGGCGCGGCGGCGGCCCGTTTCCTGGTGCATTTGTCGAGTCTGCTGAGCGACCTGCGACGCATGATCGTGTAGTAAATGCCCAGTTCCGGGGGCGGAAGCGGCCAGTCGCTGGCGGGCTCGGTCGCCTCTTCGCCCATGTTCCTACCCGTAAGCCCGCAGGCTTTGCGAAAACTGGCGGAGGGCGGCGATGCCACTGGCTTCGGCGCGCTGACACCAGTTTTCGAGGTGGCGGACCAGTTGTTCGGGGGCCGCGGCATGGTTCCACAAGGCGGCCAGTTCCTGGCGCATCGTGTAGATGGTTTGCAGCACCGGACTGACGCGCAATACCCGGTGCAACGCCTCTTCTTCGGTCGGCGGCAGGGTCGCCGTTTCGCGTTGCAGCCAGTGCCTGATGGCGGCCACCGCCGTGCGGTCCCGGCCACCCGCCGCGGGGTCGGAACGCAAGGCGGAGAACTCACCGCGCACGGTGCGTCGGAGCGCCCGGGCATACTTGGCGAGGACGGTGAAGCGGTGGCTGATCACGGCATGGACGGTGTCGGCATCGCAGCAGGTCTTGCCGGGATGGCTGCGCAGGCGCGGGGCGACCTTGCGCACGGTGGCCAGGCCGAGCGTTTCAAGGAGACGGATGTAAGCCCAGCCGAGATCGAATTCCCAGCGGCGGCTGGAAAGTTTGGCCGAGGCCGCGTGAGCGTGATGGTTGTTATGCAGTTCCTCGCCGCCGACCAGGATGCCCCAGGGCAGGATGTTGCGCGAGGCGTCGCGGGTGGCGTGGCCGCGGTAACCCCAGAAGTGCCCGAGGCCATTGATGATGCCGGCCGCGAAGAGCGGAATCCAGATCATCTGCACGGCCCAGACGGCGACTCCGGCGGCGCCGAAGAGCGTGACTTCGGCAATCAGCAGGGCGGCAATGCCGAGCATCGAATGCCGGGAATAGACCCGGTGTTCGAGCCAGTCGTCCGGGGTTTTCTGGCCGTATCGGGCCAGCGTCTCGGCTTGCTTCGCCGCCCGCCGGTAGAGCAGCGCGCCGCCCAACAGCACATGGTAGATGCCGAAGCGCACCGGGCTGTGCGGATCTTCCGCGGTATCGCAGGTGGCGTGGTGCTTGCGGTGAACCGCCACCCATTCGCGGGTGATCGTGCCGCTGGTCAGCCACAACCAAAACCGGAAGAAGTGGCTGACGGCGGGATGCAGGTCGAGGCTGCGATGCGCCTGATGGCGGTGCAGGTAGATGGTGACGGCGGCAATCGTGACGTGAGTGAGGCCCAGGGTCAGCAGCACGAAGCCCCACCAGGGGAGCTCGGAGAAGGGGAATTGCATGGCACTCTTTGGCAAGGGGAAGCAGGCGGCGAAGAACGCTTCACCGGTCGAGCCGTGGCGGGCACTCGAACTCGGTTTCGACAGCGCCCTCAGGTGGGAGTTCAGCCCGTCCGGTGGGTGGCGAAGGCGGCCTTCGGCGTCAGGCGATCCGGCGCGGCGGGCGGGCCATGTCGCGCAGGGTTTCGGCAATCTGGTCGATGCCCCAGTCGAGCGTCGGCTGGTCGATGATCAAGGGCGGCGCGATGCGCAGCACGGTCTGGTGCGTGTCCTTGCTGAGGATGCCGCGCTGCAGCAGTTGTTCGGCCAGTTGCCGGGCGTCGGCCCGGCTCGGCTCGAGTTCGATGCCGGCGAACAGCCCGACGCCGCGCACGGCGCGAATCGCCGGCAACTCGGCGGCCAGGGCCGCCAGACGTTGCTGCAGGTGGCGGCCGAGTTGTGCCGCGTGCTCGACCAGGTTTTCGTCTTCCAGCAGGTCGAGGGCGGTGAGGGCGACGGCCGCCGCCAGCGGATTGCCGCCGAAGGTCGAACCGTGGTCGCCGGGCGTGAATACCTGCATCACCGCATCGTCGGCGAGAAAGGCGGAGACCGGCAGCAAGCCGCCGCCCAGCGCCTTGCCGAGGATGATGCCGTCCGGCCGCAGCGCTTCGTGCTGGTAGGCGAACAGGCGGCCGGTACGGCCGAGGCCGGTCTGCACTTCGTCGACGATGAGCAGCACGTTCTGCCGGCGACAGAGCGCGGCGCAGGCGCTGAGGTAGCCGGCGGGCGGCACGATGACGCCGCCTTCGCCCTGGATCGGCTCGACCAGGAAAGCGGCGGTATTCGGCCCGATGGCCGCGGCCAGGGCGCCGATATCGCCGTAGGGCACGATTTTCAGGCCTGGCGGGAAGGGGCCGAAGCCATCGCGATACTGCGCTTCCGAGGACAGGCCGACGATGGCGATCGAACGGCCATGGAAATTGCCCTGGCAGGCGATGATCTCGGCTTGGCCGGGGGGGACGCCCTTGATCCGGTACGCCCATTTGCGCGCCGCCTTGAGCGCCGTTTCGACCGCCTCCAGCCCGGTATTGACCGGCAGCACCCGCTGGTAGCCGGAAAGCAGGGACAGGCGGCGGAGCAGCAAGGGCAGACGGTCGTTGGCATAGGCGCGGGAGGTCAGGGCGAGCCGGCCGGCCTGATCGGCGAGGGCGGCGAGCAGGCGGGGATGGGCATGGCCGAAACTGTTGGCGGAATAGGCCGACATCAGGTCGAGGTAGCGCCGGCCCGCGGTGTCGCTGACCCAGCAGCCGCTGCCCTGGCTGAGGACGACCGGCAGCGGGGCATAGTTGCGGGCGCCGAAACTGTTTTCCCAGCGCTGCAGGACGGCGTCGTCGGGGGCTGCGATGGCGTCGATCAGGGCCTCGATCAGGCGGGCGGTCCGGCCATCCGGATCGGCGGCCGGGTTGTATTCGGCAATCTCGAAACCGATGCAGTCGCGCTCGCGCAGCAGGCCGCGCAAGGCCGGCAGCAACTTGTTGGCGGCCAGGCCGGCGGCGACGGGGGTATTGACGCCGGGCGCCGCCGCCGGGTCGATGGCGTCGACATCGAGGCTGACGCCCCACGGTCCGGTGCCGAGCAGGCGGCGGGCCTCGGCCAAAACGGCGGGCAGGCCGCGGCGGGCGACCTCGTCGGCGCTGAAGATGCGCACCCCGAGGCGGTCGAGAAAGGCGCGCTCGGCCGTTTCAGAACTGCGCACGCCGATCATCACCAGGCGTTGCGGGTTGAGCTTGGGGCCGGGAATGTCGACCAGGTCGGGATCGCCGGCGCCGAGCAGGGCGGCGACCGGCATGCCATGAAGATTGCCGGTCGGCGAGGTGGCCGGCGTGTGGGCGTCGAGATGGGCGTCGATCCAGATCAGGCCGGGCATCGCCCCGCGCGCCCGGGCGATGCCTTTCCAGGTGCCGGCGGCGATAGCATGGTCGCCGCCGATCACCAGCGGCCGTTCGCCGGCCAGGATGGTGCCTTCCGTGCGTTCGGCCAGGGTCAGCAACAGCTCATGCAGCGGCGCGGCGTGGACCAGCCGGGGGTGGAGGATAGTGTCGAGGCGGCAGGTCAAGCCCTGATGGCGCAAACTGGCGCCGATCGATTGCCCAAACAGGACTGCCGGTGCCCGTTCGCTACCGGCGGCCGGCGCCCCGAGTGCCGAAGCGACGCCGATGCAGCGCACGGTCGGGTTGAGCGGCAGCAGTTGGCGCATGGAAGACTCCTTGTCGGCACACCTGCCCATTGGAACGTGGGCGGCCCGGGGAGTTCTGTTCATGCCGGCGGGAAGGGGATTGGCCGGCGGGGGAGTGGGGAAAAGGGGAACGGGGCGGCGCTGCCGACGGCCCGTGATCGTCGGCTTACTTTTGCAGACAGGCTTCGAAGGCCGCTTCGGCATGGCCCGGGAAGTTGTATTTGGCGAACAGGCGCTGCAACTGGTTGGAGCGAATCTTGGCGGTGGCGGCAAACCAGATTCCGATCCGCGTGCCCTGCTTGACCAGGGTGCTGAAGGCGTAGTGCCATTCGCGGGCTTCGGCGAGGCGCTCGATGACTTCCCGTTCGTTGCCGATCGCAATGCCGGCGCGTTTCAGCGAGTGGATGAACAGCGTTGATTCGTTTTGGTTCACAAACATTTTAATCTCCCTGAATAGTCTTGCTATGCCCAAATAACGGGAGGGGAGGGGTTTCGTTGACGGCAAAGTGTCGCGTTTGTGTAACCGACGGGCGGGAACCTGGGGCGGTGTGCCATATCCAATTTACCGAGGACTCCAGGTAACAAAGCGAGGTCACTCATGGGCAAATTCGGGTTTTTCATCTTGTCGATGCTGTTCTCGGGACTCGCCAACGCCGATGCCTATCGCGATCAGATTTTGCAGCAGCAACGGCTCCAACCGCAGCAGGGCCTGTCGCTGCAACCGGCGCCAGGGCGCCCGCCAGAGGAGCGGCGAGCGACGGTGGGCGGCTTCGCTGGCTTACTTTTCGGCCACCAGGACTCGCCGGAGTCGCAGCGCGCCGACGAAAATCCACAGCGTCAGCACCCCGGAGGCCAGGCGTTCGTAGAGCCCGGGGTAAGGGCCGGCCGCCGCGCCGGACGACATCAGCCAGAGAAAGAACAGGCCGGCCCCGCCGCTGGCGAAAGAATAGGCGGCCAGGTTGCGCAGTCGGTCATCGGTTCGGAACAGCAGGCTAGCGAGGATGGCGGCCATCGCCAGCGCCAGGAAGGCGATGCTCGCCGCCAGGTGGTGCAGGTGCTGGCTCAGGACTTCCGGCGCGGCGCAACCCGGTTCGCAGGCAAAAACCCCGGCGCCGATCCGCCCCAGACCATTGAGCCCGATCAGCAGGGCGACCAGCAGCGTCAGGCGGCGCTGGGCCGAAACCTCGATCAGGCTGCCATGGAAGGCCGCGGCGTAGCCGAGGTGCATGAATCCGGTCGTCACGAAGCCGGCGTAGCGCATGAAGATTTCGGTGCTGCTGCCGCGTTCGCCAAGTTCGCTGATGTACTGGCTGAAATGGTCAAAGCCGGGGCGCAGTTCGCCGGCGATGGTGATGGTGGCGGCCCAGAGTAGCGGCGCCAGCAAGCCGGCCAGGAGGCCGAGGTGAACCATCGGCGATGCCCGGCGGGCGGCTCCGTATTCAGCTTCGCTTCTGCCATCGGTGGTCATGTCTGGCGCTTCAGTAGCCGCTCCAGGGCAGCGGCGGTGCTACCAGGCGCCGTCCGCTATCGCCGGCAACGCGACCGAAACGCTCGCTGCCGGCCTCCCATTCGCGCTGTGCCCGGGCGATCTCGCCCTTGCTGAGGCCGACGAAGTTCCACCACATTACAACCGGCTCGCCGAAGGGGCGGCCGCCGAGCAGCAGGATGCGACTGCCGACGGCCAGGTCGAGGGCGAGCTGCTGGCGACCCGTGCCGAGGTAGGCGAATTCATTGGTCGCGAACCTTTCTCCGGCGATCCCGATGGAGCCTTCCAGGGACAGGATGCCGTACTCGAATTCAGGGTCGAGCGGCAAATCGATCCGGCCGCCCGACTTGCTGCACAGGTCGAGCCCGACCAGCGGCGAATGAAAGATCGCCGGCATGTGCCGCCCGGCAAAACGGCCGGCCAGTAGGGTGATGGTGCAGCCGGCCTGATCCCAGCGCGGCAGTTCCGGATAGTGTTCGAAGCCCGCCGGGCAATCGCTCGCCTCGGCCGGCAGGGCGATCCACAATTGCGCGGCATGCAGCCGCTGGCCGTCGTTCAGCGAGTCCTCGCTATGCACGATGCCGCGTCCGGCCGTCATCAGGTTGACCTGGCCGGGCCGGATAATCTGCTCGTTGCCCAGGCTGTCGCGGTGCAGCACCTCGCCCTCGATCAGCCAGGTGAAGGTCTGCAGGCCGGTGTGCGGATGGGCGCCGACATGCATCCCCTGGCCCGCGGCAAACTGCACCGGGCCGAGATGATCGAGAAAGCACCAGGCGCCGACCATGCGCCGCTGGCGGCTGGGCAAGGCGCGCAGGACCATCATGCCGTCGCCGATATCGGACAAGCGTCCGCCGATCCGCTGAATTTGTTCCATCGCATCCCTCCTGCCGCTGTGGTCTGTTTAGAACCCTTTATCGGCCGCTCTGTTCTGGATTTTTGCAGAAAGAATGAAAACAGCCGCGCTGCGAACAATGAAGCTTCAGCGAGCGACGGCCGCGCTGATCGGGACCGGCGAAACCGCCGCCGGTTCCTGGAAGGGGTTGCCCTGGATCAGGACGATCGCCGCCGTGGGCGCGGCGGACAGGGCGAACAGCAGGGTGGCGACGAGCGAGGCGCGGGCGTTCTCGGCATGCACCGCGGCAATCGAAAGCAGGGTCAACAATCCGAGGAAGGCCATGCCCAGCCATTTCAGCGGATTGACATGGGTCCGGCTGAGACTGATGCGCAGATTTCGCTGATCGCGAATTTCCGTCGCTTCGCGCAGCATCAGCGCCTGTACATTGACGCCGGCCGCTTCGGCCAGTTGCTTGCTCGCCAACAGGCTGAGTATCCGGTCGCCCTTGGCGTCGACTGCCTCGCTGACCCGGCGCTGCCCGAGCAGCGGCCATTCCGCGACGGTGTTTTGGGCGTAATCGGCGAGCCGCTCGCTCAATTGCGGACGCCAGGTGTCGTCTAGGCCATTGACCAGCACCAGCAGGCTGCGCAGGCCATCGGCTTCCTTGTAGACGGCGTTCATCGCGCGGTCGTGGGCGCTCCAGGTGTCGTTGGCAAGAAAGGCCAGCGTCAGGCCGAACAGCACCCCGATAATATTGATGAAAGGCGGCACCACCCCGCTCAAGGAGCGAATCCAGGGCGTCAGGGGCGAACGACTCATCAGCCGGTGGATCACCGCGACCGCGGCGAAGGTTCCGACGATGGCGACGATGGCGTAGCCGTAGTGGTCGTAGGCTTGCCAGTTATTCCAATTTATCATGCCGGACGGCCTTGTCGTGCCTCATTGAGGCCGCGAAGTATAGCGCTTGAATACATGGAGAAATACACCGATGGATAACCTCACCTGGCACGCCTGGTTCGACGGCGCAACGAAGCACACCAATCCGGGTATTCGCGGCATCGGAGCGGTCCTCAAGGGGCCGGCCGGGCAGATCATCGAGATTGCCCAGGAAATCGGTGAAGGCACCAACAACGAGGCCGAATACTGCGCGTTGATGGCGGTGCTCGATGCCGCCGTCGACGCCGGGGTGCAGGACCTCGTCGTCTATGGCGACAGCCAACTGGTGATCAAGCAGGTCAGCGGCGAGTGGCTGATCAACGCCCAGGCGCTGGTGCCGCTGTGCAAGACGGTCATCGAACTGAAGGCGCAGATTCCGAAAGTTGCCCTGCGCTGGATTCCGCGCGAGGAAAACAGCGCAGCCGATGCCCTGTCGAAACGCGCCATCGGCGTCGCCGCGGCGCAGCCCATCGATCGAACCGTGTGGATGAAGATTACCGAAATCGGCAAACCCTTCGGCCTCTCCGGCGTGGCGCTGGGCAAACGGATGGACGCCGCCAAATTGCGGGAAGGCGGCAAGCCGACGCAACTGGCCCTGGAAAAGGGCTGCGCGCTGCGCGTCGAAAACAATTTCGGGCATGAGGATTTCTGGCACCGGAAGCTGCTGCCGGCGGCGCTGAAGGAAGCAATGTTGCTGGATTGAGCGATTGGTCGATTTGGCGGGGAAAAGTTGCGGGGCCTCCGTCGGCCGTTAGTGCAGTGAGCACCCAATTCATCCCAGAAAACGCAATTGAACCGCGGAGAGGCAGAGATGCCGAGGAAAAACAAAGGCTTGCCCGGATTGTTCGGCACCCCTTTCGGGGGAGCCGAAAAACCTTGCAGGCCACTGTTTTCATGTTCTTCTCCGGTCCTTTGCGACGCCGCGGTAAGGCTTTTAGGTTGATTCTTCCGAGCGCACTTCGAATCGGAACTGGCGAACTTTTTATCGGCGCTTCGGTTCTAATTTCCTGCCGAACGATTGAATAATCGCCGGGAGATGCGCCTGACCCGGCATCGCGAAGCACGGGCCGGTCGATAGTGCGGCAAGCATTCCAGGAGGATAAGGCATGAGCATCTCAATGTATCAGGCGAGCGTTCCCCAATTCGTCCGCATGCTGGAAAATCTCGACGCTATCCTGGTTAAGGCGCAGGAGCATGCCTTGGCCAGGAAAATCGAGCCGTCCGTCCTGCTCTCGGCGCGCCTGTTTCCGGACATGTTCCCATTTCTCAAGCAGGTGCAGATCGCCTGCGATCACGCCAAGGGAGCTGTTGCCCGCCTGGCCGGGATAGAGGTACCGAAGTACGCCGATGTCGAACAGACTTTCGACGCGCTGCGCGCCCGGGTTGCCAAAACGCGGGCCTTCGTTCAATCGATCGCGGCCGGACAGCTCGACGGGGCCGAGGAGCGGGAAATTTCGCTCAGCATCGGCGGCCATGACTTGAGTTTCCAGGGCTTGCCCTACCTGCTGGGCTTTGCCTGGCCAAATTTCTATTTCCATCTGGTAACCGCCTACGACATTCTCCGTCACAACGGCGTGGTGATCGGTAAGCAAGACTACATCGGCAGCCCGTAGGTCGGCGCGGAGCGGCCGTACACCGGCCGCCAGGTGACGGGCGCTACTTCCGCATCAGCCGACGGTCGAAGCATCCTGGCCGAAGAGCAGCCGTTTTGACGCTTCGTCAACGACCGGTGCGGTATTGATTTCGGCGGCCCGCCGGTAAGCCCGCTCGGTGGCCGGGCGGGCTTCTACCCGAGCGAACCAGCCCGCCAGGTGCGGAAAATCCTCGAGTTTCTGCATCTGCCGCTGGTGCGGCACGATCCACGGGTAACAGGCGATGTCGGCGATCGAGTACGGGCCGGCAATGAACTCGCGACCATCGGCCAGATGCTTGTTCAGGACGGCATAGAGGCGCGCTGTTTCCTTGACGTAGCGCTCGATTGCGTAAGGAATTTTTTCCGGCGCGTATTGGGTGAAATGATGGTTTTGGCCGGCCATCGGCCCAAGTCCGGCCATCTGCCAAAATAGCCATTGCAGGGTGAGGTTGCGGCCGCGCAGATCGGACGGGATGAAACGCCCGATCTTGTCGGCAAGATAGAGCAGGATGGCGCCCGACTCGAACACCGGGAGCGCCGTGCCGCCATCGGCCGGCGTGTGGTCGACGATGGCCGGGATGCGGTTGTTGGGCGACAGGCGCAGGAAGTCGGGAGCGAACTGCTCGCCCCGGCCGATATTGATCGGCACGATGCGATAGGGCAGTTCCGCCTCTTCCAGGAACATCGTGATCTTGTGGCCGTTGGGGGTGGTCCAGTAATAAAGGTCGATCATCGTCAGGCTCCGCTTTATTCCGGCCAGCGCCGGGCATGCATGGGGAATGGGGTAATTTGGCCGGGATTGCCTTCCCGGAGCCCGGTAGACGGGCCGGAAGTGGGCTTGGTTCCTCGTTTCGGCCGACGCTTCCCGGGGGCGGGCGAGATCAATGCGAACACCAGCAAACCCCGGTCGGGCCGCATTCTTCCCGGCGCCCCAAGGTGCTGCGGACGATGTCCTTGCTCCCGTCGAAAAGCACGTCAAAGCGCGCCAACTGGTTCAGGTCGTCGCAATATCGCCATTCCCAGACCAGTTCGTCGCGCGCCTTGAAATAGACGGTCCATGTCGGTTCCGGCGGTCCCAGGGTCCGCAACACCTGCTCCCGGCTCATGCCGGCGGTGATGCGCCGGAAACCGGCGGCGCTCAGGACATTTTCCAGGCTTGTCAGTTTGCCGTCCTGGCCGATCCGCAGCATGTAGGTATGGGTGCCCATCGGTCCGCGCGGATAGGCGAGAAGCCGCGAACCGTCGGGGTCGTTCCATTGCTGGCGTGGCTCGCCCATGATCCGGGTCACCTCGCTCAATTCCGATTGGCCGACCACCAGACCCCGGCCGCCGTAACTGGCGCAGGAGGCCAGCAAGACGGCCAGGCCGAGGCTTAGCAAACGATGTGGCGGACGATCAATGAGCGCGACCATGAGCAGTTCCAAGGATAGGGGTGACGAAGCTTAGCAGCCCGCTTCATCGCTTCGACAACAGTCGCGGGCAGAAATTCGGGGGAGGGCGGCTTGTTGCATTCGGTAACAAAGCAGAAGTGGCAGGGAGATGGATTGGTCCTATAACGAGAACAGGCGCCATTTCAGGACGCCGGGAGTCGGACCATGAAATTCCCCAGGATCATTTTGGCAGTGCTCGGCTTGTCAGCCCTCGCCGGCTGCGTCGCCGTTCCCTATTCGACGCCGTATCAGTATTCCTATCCCTACAACGACACGCAGGTTTACCGGTCATCTCCAAGTTACAACTATGTTCCCGGCCCGTGGTTGTATCCCGGCGTGGTGATTGGCCGCCATTGGGGCGGGCACCGCCATGGGCATGGCGGCGGATGGCGTCGATGAATCTCGTCGCGGGTTGGGCGGGGGCCTTCAGAAGGACTCGGGGTCGTCGGCCCCGAGCGAAAGGTGCATCCGGCGGTGGCTGTCTTGTTCTTCGATCTGCGGACCTTTCCAGATAAAGGTGATCCACAGCAAGACCAGCACAAAGAGGGCAGTCATCGCGACGAGGCCGAGTACCAGTTCTTGCAGCATGATTGATGACCTCCTCGCCGGATAAAGGAAGGCATCATCGCATTGAAATTAGCTGTTTGGAATATCACAAAGGTGATATGGGCTGGTCGATTGGCCCGCTATGCGGCTTTCCCGTTCGTCTGTCGGGGCCGCTAAGCGCGCATTGCCGCCAACTTGACGTACAGCGTGCTGCGCGAAATGCCCAGGGTGCGCGCCGCCATCGAGAGATTGCCATGGGCGCTGGCAACCGCGGCGTTGATCGCACTACGCTCCATCTCGACCAGCCGACCGGCGCTCAGCGCCGGGCTCGGCGCACTGTGGGCGAGCACGGCATCGACGGTGGCGGTGGCAATATGCGGCGGCAGTAGCGAGCCATCGATAGCATTGCCGTCGCTCAGCGCAAACATCGCTTCGAAGACATTCTGCAATTCGCGGATATTGCCCGGCCAGCGATAGCGCAGCAGGTGCTGCAGGACTTCCGGCGCCAGGCTTTTCGGCGGGCAGCCGTATTTTTGCGCCAGCCGCTGGTTGAGGTGCTTGATGATCGCTTCGGTGTCGGCCGGCCGATCGCGCAAGGGCGGCAGATTCAGGCTGACGACGCACAGTCGGTGAAAGAGGTCCTCGCGAAAACGCCCCGCCGCCGCCTCGTTCTGCAAATCGCGATTGGTCGCGGCGACGATGCGCACGGCCACTTTGCGTTCCCGCGTATCGCCCAGCCGGACGACAATGCCATCCTGCAGCACGCGCAACAGGTGCGGCTGCATGTCGAGCGGCATTTCGCCGATTTCGTCGAGGAACAGGGTGCCGCCGTCGGCCTGCTCGAACTTGCCGGGCAAGCCGCCGCGCCGGGCGCCGGTGAAGGCCCCTTCGCTGTAGCCGAACAATTCGCTGGCCAGCAATTCGCGGGTCAGCGCACCGCAATTGACGGCGATGAACGGCCCCTCCGGTTTGGCGCTGGCCTTGTGGATGGCACGGGCAAAAACCTCCTTGCCCGCCCCGGTTTCGCCGAGCAGCAGCACCGGCAGATCGAGCGGTGCGATGCGCCGGGCACGTGCCTTGGCCGTCGTGATCGCCTGGCTGGTGCCGATGATTTCGCCGAAGACGTCATCCGTGGCCGGCGAGCACGGGGCACTGCCCCCCTGCCGCGCCGGCGTGCCGATCGGGATGACCAGCAGGGTACCCAGTTCGCCGTCACGCGAGCGCACCGGCTGCAGCCATTCCGGGCGTAGCCAGAGCGGCGTCAGGCGCAGGCGCTCGGCCGGATGGACGGCGAAATCGAGGGCCGGCACCTGGCCGCCGATTTCGAAGGGCAGGCGGACGCCGTACATCTCGCGCGCCTGCTGCATGCTGCCGCTGGTCTTGACGATGCGGCCGCGCTGATCGAAGAGCACGACACAATCGTTGCCGTAGCGGCTGAAGCCGTCCATTGCCTGGGCCAGCAGCCGACCGTGCAGTTCGGCATCGCGCCGGGCGAGGACGCCTTCGATCTGCTTGGCAGCCGAAATGACCAGGCCCAACGTATGGCCGTGGAAGGTTTCCTTGACGCCGGAGACATCGACCACACCCAGCAGGTTCTTGCCGAGCGGATCGAGAATCGGGGCGGCGGCGCAGGTCCAGTGCTTGACGTCGATGCAGTAATGCTCGCTGGCGTAAATCTGCACCGGCTCATGGGTGACGATGGCGGTGCCGATGGCGTTGGTGCCGATCAACTGCTCGCCCCAACAACCGCCGGGCGCCAGGTTGATCTGCTCGCCGGCGTCGCGGGCGCGCGATTCGCCGTTGAGATCGAGAATGGTGCCGCTCGGGTCGCTGAGCATGATCAGGGTGCCCGACTCGCGCAGGATTTCGCGCAGGGTTTCGAGCACCGGCTTGGCCGCCTCGTACAGGTCGCGGGAGCGCTCCCGCAGCTGGCGGATTTTTTCCGCATCGGCCGCCGGTGCGCTGCTGCTGGCCGGATCGACGGCTTCCGAACGGCTGCGCCGCCACGAATCGAGGACGACATTACGCACCCCGGAGGCGGCCAGCGGCCGGTCCTGAAGGAAGCTTTCCCAGGAGTTGGCGACGACCGACTCGTCGCCGATGCGCGGAATAAGAAGATTGCTGTTGGGGCTCACCTTGGGCTCGTCTCGGGCTCCGGAATTACGGCAATGGAACAATCAATTAACTTAATCGTAACCGTAGCCATTGGCGGAAACAAAGTCAATAAAGTCTTTTTTATCAATATGTTGTGCGCCGCAACAAAAGGCCGGCGAAGTGTCCGGTTTCCGGACAGATGGAAATTGGCGTCGTCTTTCAGGACGTTTTCCGAATCTTTATCGGACAGTTGCCAGTTTTTGCATATTTTCTCCAAGCCGATGATTCCACGGAAATTTTTACGGCAGCGGCGGCTTTTGCCGAGCCTGGCCCGGCCCTTGCCATTAACTCGGCGTGGGATCACTCACCACAAACACCAATGACAGGAGACAAAAATGCAAATCCAGCAGTCAAACGTACAGGTGATGGGCATCGATGCCGGCGGCACGATGACCGATACCTTCTTTGTCCGGGCCGACGGCCGTTTCGTCGTCGGCAAGGCGCAAAGCAATCCCGGCGACGAGTCGCTCGCCATCTACAATTCGTCGGTGGACGCCCTCGAACACTGGGGGCGCAAGGTCGACGACGTCTATCCGGAACTGGCGACCTGCGTCTATTCCGGCACCGCCATGCTCAACCGCATCCTGATGCGCAAGGGCCTCGATGTCGGCCTGATCTGCAACAAGGGCTTCGAGCAGATCCATTCGATGGGCCGCGCCCTGCAGAGCTATCTGGGCTACGCCCTGGAAGATCGCATCCACCTCAACACCCACCGCTACGACGAGCCGCTGGTGCCGGTTTCCCGCACCCGCGGCGTCACCGAGCGCACCGACGTGCAGGGCAAGATCGTCATTCCGCTGCGCGAGGACGAAGTGCGCCAGGCCACCCGCGAACTGGTCGAGGCCGGTTCCCAGGCCATAGTCATCTGCCTGCTGCAGTCCCACAAGAACGAAGCCAGCGAGCAACGGGCGCGCGATCTGGTGCGGGACGAACTGAAGAAGCTCAAGTCGGACATTCCGGTCTTCGCTTCGGTGGACTACTACCCGTCGCGCAAGGAAAGCCACCGCATGAACACCACCATTCTCGAAGCCTACGGCGCCGAACCGTCGCGCCAGACGCTGAAGAAGGTCAGCGACCGCTTCAAGAAACATGGCGCCAAGTTCGACCTGCGGGTGATGGCGACGCACGGCGGGACGATCAGCTGGAAGGCCAAGGAACTGGCCCGCACCATCGTTTCCGGCCCGATCGGCGGGGTCATCGGCTCCAAGCTGCTCGGCGAATACCTCGGCGACGAGAACATCGCCTGTTCCGACATCGGCGGCACCAGCTTCGACGTGGCGTTGATCACCAAGGGCAACTTCGCCATCAAGTCGGACCCTGACATGGCCCGCCTGGTGCTCTCGCTGCCGCTGGTCGCCATGGACTCGGTCGGCGCCGGCGCCGGCAGCTTCGTCCGCCTCGACCCGTACAGCAAGTCGATCAAGCTTGGCCCGGACAGCGCCGGTTACCGCGTCGGCACCTGCTGGCCGGAAAGCGGCCTGGATACGGTCTCGGTTTCCGACTGCCACGTCGTGCTCGGCTACCTCAATCCGCAAAATTTCCTCGGCGGTGCCATCAAGCTCGATGTCCAGCGCGCCCGCGACCACATCAAGGCGCAGATCGCCGATCCGCTCGGCCTCTCGGTGGAAGATGCGGCAGCCGGCGTCATCGAACTGCTCGACCTGACGCTGTCTGAATACCTGCGTGCCAATATCAGCGCCAAGGGCTACAACCCGGCCGAATTTACCTGCTTCTCTTACGGCGGCGCCGGCCCGGTGCATACCTATGGCTACACCGAAGGCGTCGGCTTCAAGGATGTCGTGGTGCCGGCCTGGGCGGCAGGATTCTCGGCTTTTGGCTGCGCCTGTGCCGACTTCGAGTACCGCTACGACAAATCGGTCGATCTGGGCGTCGCCCAGTTCGCCAGCGACGAGCAGAAAGCGGCCGCCTGCGCGACCCTGCAGGAAGCCTGGGGCGAGCTGGCGGTCAAGGTCATCGACGAGTTCGTCATCAATGGCTACAAGCCGGAGGACGTGCTGCTGATCCCCGGCTACAAGATGCAGTACATGGGCCAGCTCAACGACCTCGAAATCGTCTCGCCGGTGACCAGCGCCGCCACCGCCGCCGACTGGCAGCAGATCATCGAGTCCTTCGAGAACACTTATGGCCGCGTTTACGCCAATTCGGCGCGCTCGCCGGAACTGGGCTTCTCGGTCACCGGCGCCATCCTGCGCGGCATGGTCGTGACGCAAAAGCCGGTGCTGCCGGAAGACGCTGATGCCGGACCGACAGCGCCCAAGGAGGCCTATCTCGGCACCCGTCCGTTCTACCGCCACAAGAAGTGGGTCGAAGCGGCGCTGTGGAAGATGGAGTCGCTGAAAGCCGGCAACCATATTGTCGGGCCAGCCATCATCGAATCCGACGCGACGACCTTCGTCGTCCCCGACGGCTTCGAAACCACGATTGACAAGCATCGCCTGTTCCATCTCAAAGAAGTCAAGTGAGGAGACCCACCATGAATATGATGAGCACAAAAGAAATCGGCCTCGGCAACCTGCTGGCCAGCGGCATGACGCTCAAGCAGCACCGCGATGCGATCCTCGAGCGCACCCAGTCGACGGGTTACTACAACGGCCTGGAAAAACTCGAATTCCGCGACAGCGACCCGATCGGCTACGAGAAGCTCTTTTCCAAGCTGCGCGGCGGCCTGGTCCACGCCCGGGAAACGGCCAAGAAGATTGCCGCCAGCCCGATCGTCGAGCAGGAAGGCGAACTCTGCTTCACGCTTTACAACGCCGCTGGCGACTGCATCCTGACGTCGACGGGGATCATCATCCACGTCGGCACCATGGGGGCGGCGATCAAGTACATGATCGAGAACAACTGGGAAGCCAACCCGACGATCAACCCCGGCGACATGTTCACGACCAATGACTGCGCCATCGGCAACGTGCACCCCTGCGACATCGCCACCATCGTGCCGATCTTCTGGGCCGGCAAGCTGATCGGCTGGGTCGGCGGCGTCACCCACGTCATCGATACCGGTGCCGTCACGCCGGGCTCGATGTCCACCGGTCAGACCCAGCGTTTCGGTGACGGCTACATGATCACCTGCCGCAAGACCGGTATCAACGACGAACCGCTGCGCGACTGGCTGCATGAGTCGCAGCGTTCGGTGCGCACGCCGAAATACTGGATTCTCGACGAAAAGACCCGCATCGCCGGTTGCCACATGATCCGCGAACTGGTCGAGGAAGTGATCAAGGCCGACGGTTTGGAAGCCTACGAGAAGTTCTCGGCAGAAGTCATCGAAGAAGGTCGCCGCGGCCTGATGAGCCGGATCAAGGCGATGACCCTGCCGGGCAAATATCGCAAGGTGTCCTTTGTCGATGTGCCTTTCAAACACGAGGACATCCAGGTGTCCAACGCCTTCGCCAAGCTCGACTCGATCATGCACTCGCCAGTCGAGATGACCATCAAGCCGGACGGCAAGTGGCGGCTCGACTTCGAAGGCGCCAGCCGCTGGGGCTGGCATACCTTCAATGCCCACCAGGTGGCCTTCACCTCGGGCATCTGGGTCATGATGTCGCAGACGCTGGTGCCGACCCAACGCATCAACGATGGTGCCTACTTCGCCACCGAGTTCCACCTGCCCAAGGGCACCTGGTGCAACCCGGACGACCGCCGCACCGGTCACGCCTATGCCTGGCACTTCCTGGTCTCCGGCTGGGCGGCCTTGTGGCGCGGCCTGAGCCAGTCCTACTTCAGCCGCGGCTATCTGGAAGAGGTCAATGCCGGCAACGCCAACACCTCCAACTGGCTGCAGGGCGGCGGCATCAACCAGGACGGCGAGATCCACGCGGTCAACAGCTTCGAAGCTTCGTCGTGCGGTACCGGTGCCTGCGCCGTCAAGGACGGTCTGAACCACGCCGCCGCCATCTGGAACCCGGAAGGCGACATGGGCGACATCGAAATCTGGGAAATGGCCGAGCCGCTGCTGTACCTGGGGCGCAACGTCAAATCCAACTCCGGCGGCTACGGCAAGTACCGTGGCGGCTGTGGTTTCGAAACCCTGCGCATGGTCTGGAACGCCCAGGACTGGACGATGTTCTTCATGGGCAACGGCTACATGAACAGCGACTGGGGCATGATGGGCGGCTACCCGTCGGCCACCGGCTACCGTTTCGAAGCGCACAACACCGGTCTCAAGGAACGCATCGCCATCGGCGACTCGCTGCCACTGGGCGGCGACATCGATCCGAGCGCGCCCGACTACGAGCGTCACCTCGATGCGACGGCCGTGGTCAAGCGCGACAAGCAGTGCATGACCACCGAGGACTGCTATGAAAACCACGACCTTTACCTGAACTACCTGCGCGGCGGCCCGGGCTTCGGCGATCCGATCGATCGTGAAGTTAGTGCCATCGAGAACGACCTCAACCAGAAATTCCTGCTGCCGGAATTCGCCGAAAAGGTCTACGGCGCCGTGTTCACCCAGGATGCCAAGGGTGTGTTCAGCATCGATGCCGAACTGACCCGGCAGCGCCGCACGGAAATCCGCAAGGAACGCCTGGCCCGTGCCCTGCCGACCCGCGAGTGGATGAAGGAAGAGCGCGAACGGATCATCAACAAGCATGCCGCGGTGCAGGTCCAGCACATGTTCGCCACCAGCTTCGGACTGTCCGAGAAATTCACCCAGGAGTTCAAGGATTTCTGGAGCCTGCCGGCTGACTGGCAACTGCTCGAAGACGAACTGGGCGTGCCGACCTACGGCTCGAAGCACCGTATGGATCTCTCGCTGATGCCCGACGTGAAGACCGTCGTCCAGGTCGAAGAGTAAGCCGCGCAATCGATTATCTGAATCAAGGAGACAAAAATGTCATATACCAATGAACAGGTTTCACATCTGGTCGAAGGCTCGCTGGACTGGGAAACGACCTTCCGCATGCTGTCGATGCCCAAGGACAACAGCCGCTTCGAGCAGTACCTCGCGGCGCTGCAGGCCAAGGTCGGCTTCAAGGATCGCATCGTCCTGCCGCTGGCCCCGCACATGTACATCGTGCAGTCGGCCAAGACCAAGCAGTGGCTCATCAAGTGCGACTGCGGCCACGAGTTCTGCGACTACAAGGAGAACTGGAAACTGCATGCCTCGATCTACGTGCGCGACACCGAAGAGGCGATGACCGAGGTCTATCCCAAGCTGATGGCGCCGGATACCCAGTGGCAGGTCTATCGCGAGTACTACTGCCCGACCTGCGGCACGCTGCACGACGTCGAGGCGCCGACCCCGTGGTACCCGGTGATCCACGACTTCGAGCCGGATATCGAGGCTTTCTACAAGGAATGGGTGCACCTGCCGGTACCGGAGCGGGTTGATTAAGACCGCACTGCTCCTCCCCCTTGCCCGCAGGAAATCCCCTTGGGGGACAAGGGGGAGGCCGGGTGGGGGATGGGGGTGTAGCGGCGTCCTCATAACCCATCCCCACCCCAGCCCTCCCCTTGAAGGGGAGGGGGTGCAGACACGTCTGCTCGACACTAACCCCATGGAGACAGCCTTGAAATGAACAAAGTTTATGCAACGAGCGAGGCCGCACTGGACGGCCTGCTTTTCGACGGCATGACCGTCGCCGCCGGCGGCTTCGGCCTGTGCGGCATTCCGGAAAACCTGATCGCCGGCCTGCTGCAGGCCGGCACGAGCGATCTGACCATCGTTGGCAACAATGCCGGCGTCGACGATTTCGGCATGGGGCCGTTGCTCAAGACGCGGCAGGTCAGGAAGGTCGTCGCGTCATACGTCGGCGAGAACAAAGAGTTCGAGCGTCAGGTGCTGGCCGGCGAACTGGAACTCGAACTGGTGCCGCAGGGCACCCTGGCCGAGCGTCTGCGCGCCGGTGGGGCCGGCATCCCGGGTTTCTACACGCGGACTGCCTTTGGCACCCGATTGGCCGAAGGCAAGGAAACCCGCCATTTCGACGACCAGGAATACGTGCTGGAACCGGCTATCCGCGCCGACGTCGCCATCGTCAAGGCCTGGAAGGGCGATCATGCCGGCAACCTGGTCTTTCGCAAGACGGCGCGCAATTTCAACCCGATGATCGCCACCTGCGGCCGGGTCACCGTCGCCGAAGTCGAGGAGCTGGTCGCGCCGGGCGAACTCGATCCGGACCAAATCCACACGCCGGGCATTTATGTGGACCGCATCATCCAGGGCGCCGGCTACCAGAAACGTATCGAGTTCCGCACCACGGCCGGCGGTGCGACGCCGGGCAAGCAGGACCCGCTGCGCGAACGGATGGCCCGGCGGGCCGCGCAGGAATTGCGCAGCGGCTATTACGTCAATCTCGGCATCGGCATTCCGACGCTGGTCGCCAACTACATTCCCGAAGGCATGCACGTCACGCTGCAGTCGGAGAACGGCCTGCTCGGCATCGGCCCCTTTCCGCCCAGCGAACAGGTCGACGCCGACCTGATCAACGCCGGCAAGCAGACCATCACCAGCATTCCCGGCAGCAGTTTCTTTTCCAGCGCCGATTCTTTCGCGATGATTCGCGGCGGCCATGTCGACCTCTCCATCCTCGGCGGTCTGGAAGTCTCGGAGAACGGCGACCTGGCCAACTGGATGGTCCCCGGCAAGATGGTCAAAGGGCCCGGAGGTGCCATGGACCTGGTCTCCGGCGTCGGGCGGGTGATCGTGCTGATGGAACACACGGCCAGGGACGGCGCGCCGAAAATCCTGCCCCGTTGCAATCTGCCGCTGACCGGCCGGGGGGTGGTGGATATGATCATCACCGAGCTCTGCGTGTTCACCGTGAACGAGGGCGGCGGCTTGACGCTGAGCGAACTGCAGCCCGGGGTGTCGGTAGACGAAGTGCGGGCGAAAACCGGCTGCGCCTTCGTTCTGTCGTCCGGACTGGCCGCGGCCGTCGCGCTGGAGCGCGCCGCGCGGCAATGAACGGGGCGTCCGTTGCCGTCGGGAAAGGGCCGTCGGAAGTCCACACCGGCCGCGCCACCATCGATCTGGTCTGCGACCTGTGGGCGATCGAGTGTCGGCACCAGCTTGGTATCCTTTCCCGGGCGGCCTATCTGCAGGCCGTCGCGGCCCGCCGGCGGGCCGCCCAACCGAGAGAGGAAAACAAGGATGAGTGATGCTTACACTGATGGTCTGAAAATTCGCCGCCAGGTCATGGGCGACGATTTTGTCGATCAGGCTTTTGCCAATGCCAGCGAATTTACCCGGCCCTTGCAGGATTTCATTACCGGCCATGCCTGGGGTGCCGTCTGGGGACGGCCCGGTCTCGACCTGAAGACCCGCAGCCTGATCACCGTTGCCATGCTGACGGCGCTCGGGCGCCAGGCGGAATTGCGCGGCCACCTGGGCGGCGCCCTCAATAACGGCGTCTCGCCGACGGAAATCCAGGAAGTTCTCCTGCACGCCGCCGTCTATTGCGGCGTGCCGCTGGCTGCCGACGCCTTTCGCACGGCCGAGCCGGTACTCGCCGCGGAGCTGGCCAAAGGTGCCTGACCGGGGGCGGGCGCCGGGCCGCCATGCCCGGCGGTGCAATTGCGGCTTCCGGGCTCAATCCAGCCGGTGCAGCGGCGCCAAGCCGATCTGCTGGCGCAGTCTCTGGCACTCGGGATTGGGCGTGCCGTCTTCCAGCCAGTTGGCAAATTCGCGACAGGGCGAGGGGCGGTTCGGGTAGATCCGGCAGCCGATTCCCGGCTGACCGAGCGTGCCGCTCAGGGCGATGCATCTGGCGTGACCGCTTTCAGTGCCTTTCATGCAGACCATCAGAGCATTGATCTGGCTGACCAGTTCGGCCGGAACGACGCCGCCGGAGCCCTCGCTCAGTTCGCCGCAGTAGAAGGAGACGCGGTAGTGGGCGCAGCAGGCGCCGCAGGACGTACAGGGATTGTCCGGGCCGTCCGGCATGTCGATGAAAACTCGGTTGTCGTCGAGCGTGCGACGGATCGGGATGCTCTTCGCCATGAAAATGTCTCCTGTTGCGGGCGGTGCTGCAGTATCTGCCCCCAAGGGGCAAGATGGAAATGTTAGCAAAGGCCGGCGGCGGGTCCGCCCTCTCGTCGATCTGGCAATTCGCCCCAGGCTGGCGGTAAACTGCCCTTTTCCCCTCCGAGTCGATGAGCATGGAACGCTGCCCCTGGTGCGAAGCCTTTCCCCTCTACCGTGAATACCATGACCGGGAATGGGGCGTGCCGCAATACGACGATCGGGCGCTGTTCGAGCTGCTGATCCTGGAAGGGGCGCAGGCCGGCTTGTCGTGGGCGACCATCCTGAAGAAGCGGGCAAACTACCGGCGTGCCTTCGATGCCTTCGATCCGGCCCTGATCGCCCGTTACGATGATGAAAAGGTCGCCGCCCTGCTGGCCGATCCGGGCATCGTGCGCAATCGCCTGAAGATCGCCGCGGCCATCCAGAACGCCCGGGCCTACCTGGCGCTCGTTGCCGGCGGACAATCGCTCAGCGATTTTCTCTGGCAATTCGTCGATCGGCAGCCGATTGTGCACCGCTGGACGGCGCTGACCGAGGTGCCGGCCCGTACCATGCAGTCGGATGCGATGAGCCAAGCCTTGCGCCAGGCCGGCTTCAAGTTCGTCGGCTCGACCATTTGCTATGCCCTGATGCAATCGACCGGCATGGTCAACGACCATCTGCTCAGTTGCCCTCGGCACGCCGAAGTTCAGGCCGGCGGCCGGCCCTGAGATCGATGCCGGCTTGTCGGTCGGGACAACTCGATGCTGGCGGCGACGAGTTTGGCAGGTACTATCTGCCTTTACCCATCGAAGAGAAGCCCCCCAGGAATGCCAAGCGAAGTCAAAGAGAAGCCCATTTACGCCGTGGCGGCGGCCGTCCAGTTACCGACCGTCAGCGACAGCGAATTCGAGGCCTCGCTGGCCGAATTGCGCGAACTGGCCAAAACGCTGGGCTTCACGGTGCTCCGTACCTTCATTCAGAAGCGTGCCAGTTTCGATACGACGGGTTATCTCGGCATCGGCAAACGCCAGGAAATCGAGCACTACGCAGCGCACGAAGCCGGTTGCGAAATCGAAGCCATCCTTGTCGATCATGAAATCTCGCCGTCGCAGGCGCGCAATCTCGAAAAGGAAACCGGTTGCGGCGTGATGGACCGCACCATGGTCATTCTCGAAATTTTCCACAACAATGCGCGTTCCCGCGCCGCCAGGGCACAGGTTGAAATCGCCCGCCTCGGCTACATGGCGCCGCGTCTGCGCGAGGCGGCCAAGCTGGCCGGGTCGCAGGGGCGGCAGCGCAGCGGCGTCGGCGGCCGCGGGGCCGGCGAGTCGCACACCGAACTGGACCGGCGCAAGATCCGCGACCGGATCGCCGAGTTGCAGCTCGAAATCGTCGCCATGGAAGCCGAGCGCAAGACGCAGCGCGCCCGCCGCCAGGAACGCCAGGGCCTGGCCAGCGTCGCCCTGGTCGGCTACACCAATGCCGGCAAATCGACCCTGATGCGGGCGCTGACCGGCAGCGAGGTGCTGGTTGCCAACAAGTTGTTCGCCACGCTCGATACCACGGTGCGCACCCTGCATCCGGAAAGCGTGCCGCGCGTGCTGGTCAGCGATACCGTCGGGTTCATCAAGAACCTGCCGCACGGCCTGGTCGCCTCCTTCAAATCGACCCTCGACGAGGCGCTGGATGCGGCTTTGCTGCTCCATGTCATCGATGCCAGCGATCCCGGTTTCGAGCGCCAGCTCGAAGTGACCGATACGGTGCTGGCCGAGATCGCGGCCGATGTCGTGCCGCGCCTGCGCATCTTCAACAAGATCGACCACGTCGGCGATGCCGCGGCGCAAGCCGAATGCACCGCCGCATTGCGGGCGAAGTACCCGGATTGCGTCGTGATGAGTGCCCGTCGTCCGGATGAGGTGGCGCTGCTCCGCCAGACCATCCTGGCCTTTTTCCGGCAAAATCTGGTCGAGGCCGAGCTGTTCCTGCCTTGGTCGGCCCAGCAACTACGCGGCGAAATCTTCGCCCAGTGCGAGGTGCTGGAGGAGCGAGCCGATGCTGCGGGGGCGTTCTTCCGCGTGCGGGGCGAGAGCGATAGCCTGAGCCGGCTGCGCGAGCAGTTCGACCTGGTGAGCTAACGCAGCGGCGCCGCCAGCGCTGGGGGAAGGGCCGCAAAGCCCCCGCGGTAGACGAAAAAAACCCCGCCAACCTGGCGGGGCGGGGTGTTGCCGAGGGGGAAGGGAATTACTTGCTCTTCTTGACCGCGGCCGTCGCTGCCTTGGTCGCCGTGGCGATATTGGCCTGCGCCACTTCGGAGAATTGCTTGGCCGCCGTGTTCATGTTGCCGAAGGCGGAATTGGCCGCGGCGATGGCGCTCTGGATGGCGGCGAAGGCGCTTTCCGAGCCGGCCGGGGCGGACTTGGCGGCTTGCTCGAGAAGGCCGGACACCGTCTTCTGGAAGCCACTGAACTGGGCTTCGACCAGCTTGGCCAGTTCCTGCTGGGTTTGGGAAGTGATTTCATACATCGACTTGGAGTAGGCAATGGCCTTGTCGACGGCCGGTTGGGCCAGCGCAGTCTGCGCTGCAATGGCCGCCTGCGGGTCCTTGGCATTGAGGATGGCCTTGATCCCGGAGACGTTTTCTTCCAGTGCCGAACGGGCGGTGTTCAGGTTCAGCGAAGCGATTTGTTCGGCCGAGGCGAGTGCCGTATTGGCCACGGCCAGCAGCGAATCGATGGTCTCTTTGTTGGCGGCGACGAATTTTTCATTGTTGAAGGTCATGGGTAACTCCTAAGTTAAGGCGACGAATTTATTCTCGGGTTGGTATAAGGCGCACATCTCAATATGCTGCTGGGCAGCAATTTATTTGTATCGCATTTTTGCTGCGGTAGGCAAGCGACTTCACGACAAAATCTGAGCGCCATGGCCTAGGGCCGTTCGTCTGCTGCGCGATGGGAGCGGTTCGGCTACCCCAAGGGGCCGCGGCGGCTAATGCGTGAAGCTGCTGCTGCCGCTCTCCTCGCTGCGGCGATTGTTGCGTAGGTTGTCCGGGCGCCGCTTGCGTCCTTCCTGGGGGTGGGCCTCATTGACCAGCAGGTTGCGACCGGCAAAGTCCTTGCCATTGAGCCCGGCAATCGCGGCTTGGGCTTGCTCGGCGGTGCTCATTTCGATAAAGCCGAATCCCTTGGAGCGTCCGGTTTCGCGATCCGTGATGACCTTTGCCGAGCGGACCTTGCCGTACAACGCGAACAACTGTTCGAGGTCGTTGTTTTCAATGTTGTAGTTCAGGTTGGCGACATAAAGGGTGATATTCAAGGCGATTCTCCTCTAATTGGGAAATTGGGCTGGGCACTCTTCAATCCACCCTTTTTGGCGAGAATTTCCGAGCAAGACGCCCCTCTGTTGAGTATTTTGTTTGGCATATCCGACGGGGCAAAGCCTAGCGCATGGCGAGTGGTTTTTCTGTCAGCCGATTCCGTGAGCTGAGTCAGAAAACGACTACATATACCGAAAAAATATTCGGGATTGGCGCCCATTGCCCCGCGGCGATGACTCGCCGTCAGTCCGGGCGCTCAGCGCTTCTCGTGCCGCCGATTGGTGACGGGCGGGCGTTGGCTGCGCCGCAATTTCCGGCGGGCATAGAGATTCATCAGCGGCGTCACGGAAATGCCGTGGACGACGATGGAGACGGCGACCGTGCTCAGCGTCAGACTGATGATCTGATCGATCAGCGGCGCCGGCAGGCCGTGGTGGATGGCGAACATCAGGTAGTAGATGGAGCCGATGCCACGAATGCCGAACCACGAAATGAGCGCCCGTTGATCTCCCGAAACCGCCGCCCCGAGCAGGCCGAGCCACACCGCCAGCGGCCGCAGCACGACGAAGAGCAGCGCAATGAAGGCCAGGGTGGCGCCGTCGATCCGGCAGTAGGGCAGCATGGCGCCGACGATGAGGACGACGACCAACTCGACGATGCGTTCGAGCTGTTCGTTGAAGCCGCGTACGGCCTGCATCATGTAGGCCCCGGCCAAGTCGGGATGGGTGGCTACCGCGAGGTGCTCTTCCTTGCCTTGCAAGCCGGCCGGCCCGGATTTCGGCGGCGGTTTACTGCGCGCATCTTCCTTGACGCGCTGCAGCGCCAGACCGGCGGCAAAAACCGCGAGAAAGCCCGAGGCCGCGACGATTTGCGCCACCCCGAAGGCCAGCGCGATAAGGCCGAGGGCCAGGAATTCGTCGAGCCCGAGAGCCTCCTGGTGATGGGTGCGCAAATAGACGACCAACTGGCCGATCATGGTGCCGAGCAGCGCTCCGACCAACAGCCCGCCGGCCAGCGACCACCCGACATCGAGCGCCAGCCAGCGCCAGCCCATGTGTCCCAGGTCATGCTGGCCGAGCAGGCCGAGGCCGAGCATGACGAAGGGGAAAGCGGCGCCGTCGTTGAGGCCGCCTTCGCCGGTCAGGCTGAAACGCAGGCGGTCGCGGTCGCCCGGTTCGTCGACCTGGACATCGGCGGCGAGAACCGGGTCGGTCGGCGCCAGGATGCCGCCGAGCAGGATGGCCGCGGCGAGGGGGAGATGGAGAAGATAGACGCCGACGACAGTGATCAGGGCGATGGTCAGGACCATCGACAGCAGTGCCAGGCGCAATGGCAGGCGCCATTGCCGGCTGGCCAGCGGGAGCCCGAGCTTGAGGCCGACCGAGAACAGCGATATGAGCAGCGCGATTTCTGCCACCCGTTCGAGGAGTAGCGGCATCAGGCGCGGATTGGGTGTCATCAGACCCCAGCCGGCGCTGCCCAGGCCGTAACCGACCGCCAGATAGAGCATCGAGGCGCTGAGCGGCAGGCGTTTGAGCAGAGAGCCGGCGAGCGCCATGGTGATGAGCAGGGCACCGATAATCAGCGCCCAGATTGAGAAAGAGATCGTTGCCGGTTCCATGTGCTTTTCGCCGCTGCCGTCGGGCAAATTTTTCGGGAGCTGATCGGGCGCCATAGGCAAAGGCCGCAGCGAGATGCGGGCGGTGCCGGATAACGGAGCCGTTACCGGGAATGCCGGTGGTCGATGCGCTTCGTCCATGGCTAGGCCACGCCGCGCCGGAATGGTTCAGTCGGTCCGGAATAATTCGCGCCATTTGCCTTGCTCGGTAAGGCGGTCGAAGCAGATTTGCCGACGCAAGGTGCGCTTAGGCGTATGGTGGTGGATTGCACCTATTCCCCAACGGACTGTCCACCAGTTCCCCTTGCCGGCGAGATCAGAATGAAAACAGCAGCCCAACTGGCGGAACTCTTTCCCCACGCCGACGACGTTCCCGCCGATTACCGCATCCTGGCGCCGATTCACCAGCGCGCCATCCTCATCAACGGCGAGATGCGCATCTGGAAAGGCGCGACGCGCGCCGTCCATTCGCCGGTCTGCGTCAGCGACGGCGACGGGCATTTGGCTCATGTCGAGCTGGGCAGTGTGCCGGTGACCGGCACGGTCGAGGCCGATGCGGCGCTGGCCGCGGCCGTCACCGCCTACGATCACGGCCGCGGCCAGTGGCCGAACCTGTCGGTGGCCGAGCGCATCGCCTGTGTCGTCGATTTCACTGGCCAGATCGTTGCTCGCCGACGCGAGATCGTGAACCTGATCATGTGGGAAATCGGCAAGAGCCTGGCCGATTCGCAGAAGGAATTCGACCGCACCATCGACTACATCCGCGCCACCATCGAGGAACTGAAGCGCCTCGACAACAGCAATTCGCGCTTCGAGATCGTCGACGGCACGATCGCCCAGATCCGCCGCTCGCCGGTCGGCATCGCGCTGTGCATGGGGCCCTACAACTACCCGATGAACGAGACTTTCAGCACCCTGATCCCGGCGCTGATCATGGGCAATGTCGTGCTCTTCAAGCCGCCGCGCTTCGGCGTGCTGCTCTATTACCCGATGCTCGAGGCCTTCCGCAGCGCCTTCCCGCCCGGCGTCATCAATATCGTCTACGGCCAGGGGCATGTCGTCGTGCCACACATCATGGGCTCCGGCCAGGTCAATGTGCTGGCCCTGATCGGTTCCTCGGAAGTGGCCGACCAACTCAAGAAATCGCACCCGAAAACCAACCGCTTGCGCGCCATCCTTGGTCTCGGCGCCAAGAACGCGGCGATCATCATGCCGGATGCCGACATTGAACTGACGGTCAAGGAATGCATTACCGGCGCGCTGTCCTTCAACGGCCAGCGCTGCACGGCGATCAAGATGATCCTCGTCCACCAGTCGATCGCCGAAACCTTCCTCCGGCGTTTCTGCGAGGAGGTCGGCAAGCTGGCCATCGGCATGCCGTGGGAGCCGGGCGTCATGCTGACGCCCTTGCCCGAGATGGAAATGGTCGCCTACATGAACGAATGCATCGCCGATGCCGTGGACAAGGGCGCCAAGGTGATCAATCCCGGCGGCGGCACGACGGTCGAGACGCTGTTCTATCCGGCGGTACTTTTTCCGGTCAAGGAGGGCATGAAGCTCTACCGCGAGGAACAGTTCGGACCGATCATCCCGGTCGCCACCTTCGAGGACATCGAAACGCCGCTCGACTACGTGATCACCTCCGACCATGGCCAGCAGGTGGCGATTTTCGGCAGCAATCCGGAGCAGATCGCCTCCCTGGTCGACACCCTGGTTAACCAGGTTTGCCGGGTCAATATCAATTGCCAGTGCCAGCGCGGCCCCGACGTCTTCCCCTTCGTCGGGCGCAAGGATTCGGCCGAAGGAACCTTATCCGTTCACGATGCCCTGCGCGCCTTCTCGATCCGCACCATGGTCGCCGCCAAGCAGACCGAAGCCTCGAAAAAGCTGCTCGATGCCATCGTGCTCGGCAACAAGTCGAATTTCATCAATACCCACTTCATTCTTTGAGAACGGGAATGCCGGATAGTCTTGCCTAAATTAATCCGAACATTGGAACAGCTTGACATATTTGAGCAACAGTCCTCGGGCATAATATGACGAAGTGCCGCCCGGCGCTTCGTGCAATTGCCTTCAGGAGCCTGTCATGACGGCGCAACGTCCCGTTTGTCCGGAATGCGGTGAGCGGAGTCTGATCAGAATTCACCGCCGCATGATCGACCGCTTGTTGGGCATATTCGTCAAGGTGCATCGTTATCGTTGCGAGGAATTCCCCTGTCGCTGGGAAGGTCGGCTGAAAGTGCCGAAAGTGTCCGGCTGAGTGCGGGTTTGGCCAAGGCGGTCGAGGCTGTTTCATGCATCGTCGTTTCGCCCTGGCGGGCCGGGGATTTAGCCGGGGCGCCCGAACTTGGCGAGTAGCTGATCCATTTTTTCCGTGCGCTGGCGCTCGGCCTGGGCTGCTTTCTCGGCGGCCACGGCCGCTTCTTTTTCCGCCCGCCGCTTGTCGGCTTCCTTTTTCAGGCGCTCGCGAATGGCTTCCAGGGCGTATGCCCGGTGCACCTCCGTCACTTCGTCGGCGGTGTTGCCGTCGAGATCGAAGCGTACCGTCGCTTTTTCCATGACTTTCAGATAGCGCAACGAGTTGGTGTGAATGCCGAGGGCGATACGCAGGGTCTTGCGTTCCAGATCCGGCAAGCGGGCCTGCAACTGTTTGTCGATGCCGATGGCCAGTGGCTGGCAATCACGGAAAACCGCGAAATCGGCCTGCAGTTTCTTGAGCAGGGCGCGCGGACTCTGGCTGGGAGCGGCGTCGGGTGTGGCAGTGGCGGTGTTCATCGTTCGCGAAAGTCATATGGGATGTGCGGAGGGGTGGAGCGTATCACACCGCGTGTGGAGCGAGTGATTCGGCAGGTGGTGTTTGCCCGGCCGCGGCCGGCAACTGTCAGATTCGAGCGCTATAATCAGACGCTTTGCGATTCACAGGAGTCTTCATGTCGTATCTGATTCGTCCTCTGCTAGCCGCCTGCGGCCTGGCCGTGGCCTTCTCTGCCAGTGCCGCCAAGCCGGCCAAGTCTGCTGCCAAGCAGCCCGTGGCCCCCGTCGCCGCGGCCGATTTCGAACTGGCGCACAATCTTGGTCCGACGGGCGAAGAGCAGTTGCGCGCTGTGGTCGAGCGCTTCAACAAGGAAAAAGGCGGCAACCTGAAACTGGTTCGCCTGGAAAAAGATGCGAAGCCGGTCGGACTTAACCTGATACGGCGTTACGACATGGGCGACGTGCTGACCCTGCCGAAGAATTTCCTGCCCTTGTATGCGGTCATGGCCAAGGCTGGTCAGCCCTTGAACGGCAACGATTTCTCGGCCGATCTGAAAGCCGGTGTGGTCGATGGCAAGGGGCGCGTGGTTGCCCTGCCGCTGGTTTATTCGACCCCGGTCCTCTTCTACAACAAGAACGCCTTCCGCAAGGCCAAGCTGGATCCGGATCAGCCGCCGAAGACCTGGTTCGAGATGCAGGGCATGCTCGACAAGTTGCAGGATGCCGGTTATGCCTGTCCGTATACCTCGTCCTGGCCGGTCTGGGTGCATCTCGATAACGTCAGCGCCATTTCCGGCGTGCCGGCGGTAAGCGACAAGGGACAACTGATTTTCAACGGTCTGCCCCAGGTCAAGCATGTCGCCATGATGGCGACCTGGAGCAAAGCCGGCTATTTCCGTACCTTCGGCCGACGGGCCGAAGCCAGCGACAAGTTCCGTGATGGCGAATGCGCGATGATCACCACCGACTCCCGCGAACACGTCGATTTCCGTGATGCCAAGGGCGTCGAACTGGGCGTTGCGGCGCTGCCTTACCATGACGACGTCTATGGCGGTCGGCAGAACTCGCTGGCCGACGGTGCTTCGTTGTGGGTCGGGGCCGGGCGTTCGCCGGCCGAATACAAGCAGGCGGCAAAGTTCGTTTCCTTCCTGCTGTCGCCGGAAATCCAAATCGAAATGGTCCGCGTCTACGGTGGTCTGCCGCTCACTTCGGCCGCCCGGGCGGCGGCGCGCAGCAAGATCCTGCGCGATGGCGACCAGACGCTGGAGATTGCCTACGCCTCGCTACGTGGTCGCGGTGCGAACCCGGCGGCGCACGTCTCCGATACCGACCCGGTGCGCATTGTCGCCAACGAGGAACTGGAAGCCGTGTGGTCCGACAAGAAGCCGGCCAAGGCGGCACTCGATACCGCCGTCAGCCGGGGCAATGCGGTGCTCAACGCCAAGCCGGCGCTGAAGAAGACGCAACCCTTCTGATGTCGGTGCCGCTGCCGCGCTGGTTGGCTCATCGCGGTGGCGGCTCGCTCGCCCCGGAAAATACCCTGGCCGGCATCCGCCTGGCGGCCCGTCTGGGCTATCGGGCGGTCGAGTTCGATGTCATGCTGAGTGGCGACGGCACGCCGCTCCTCATCCATGACGAGACCCTGGAACGGACCACCAACGGTACCGGTCGTGTCGGCGAGACGTCGGATGCGCGGCTTTTTTCGCTCGATGCCGGGAATGGCGAACGTCTCCCCCGTTTGTCCGAGGCGGCCGCCCTGTGTCGCGCCTACGGTCTGCTGGCCAATGTCGAAATCAAGCCGAGCAGCGGCTGCGAGGTGCCGACGGCGGAAGTCGTCGCCCGCCAGTGTGCCCTTCTCTGGCAGGGGGCGGCAGTGCAGCCGGTGCTGTCGTCCTTTTCGCTGGCTGCGCTGGAGGTTGCCCGCGACCTGGCGCCCCAGATCCGACGCGGCGTGCTGTGGGAGACGCCACCGGCCGACTGGCCGCGGGACGTCGAGCGGCTCCGGGCGTCTTCGCTGCATTGCAGCGCCGCTCGGTTGAGCGACGAGGTGCTGGGCGAAGCGCAGGCCCGGGGCATCCCGCTGCTCTGTTACACGGTCAATGCGCCGGACGTCGCGGCCGGACTATTCGGGCGCGGCGTCAGCGCCCTGTTTACCGATCGCCTGGACCTCTTCGCAGCGGAAACAGGTGCTTACAAAGCCTTGCATTTGGGCGGCTGATTTTCACCCGGTTTTACCTTCTAATTCGCTTCAGGGAATTCACCCGCTCTGAGGAGAAAAACATGAAGCAGATTAAAGTCCTGGTCGCCATCGCCCTGGCAGTTCCCCTGTTCGCCTTGGCCCAGGCCAATACGCCGCGCGTCGATCAGCGCGCCGCCAATCAGCAGCAGCGCATCGATCAGGGGGTCGCCTCGGGTAGCCTGACGCCGCGCGAGGCCAATCGTCTGGAGCGGGGGCAACTGCATGTCGACAGGATGGAAGCCCGGGCCAAGGCCGACGGCGTGGTGACCAACCGGGAGCGAGCCCGCCTGCATCAGGCCCAGGATGTGCAAAGTCGCCGCATCTACAGCCAGAAGCATGACCGGCAGCACGATTACAACCATAACGGCTTGCTCGATCGGCCGCGTCGTCGCTGATTACCGCGCCGAGCCGGCCCGCCGACCCGCCTTGTGGCGGGTCTTTCGTTTTGGCTGTTGCGTAGAGCCTGCACTGCTGGCGGGTGGTTTCATTTAAAATCACGCCTTTCGAATTCCATGCCTTTAGGGCCGCCAGCTTATGAAAAGCTCAGAAATCCGTCAGCAATTCCTCGACTTCTTCGCCTCCAAGGGCCATCAGATCGTCGCTTCCAGCTCGCTGGTGCCGCACGAGGACCCGACCTTGCTGTTTACCAATGCCGGGATGAACCAGTTCAAGGACGTTTTTCTTGGCTTTGACAAGCGGCCTTATTCCCGTGCGACCACCTCGCAGAAATGCGTGCGGGCCGGCGGCAAGCATAACGATCTCGAGAATGTCGGGTATACCGCGCGTCACCACACCTTTTTCGAAATGCTCGGCAATTTCAGCTTTGGCGATTATTTCAAGCACGATGCCATCAAATACGCCTGGGAACTGCTGACCGACGTCTACAAGCTCCCCAAGGACAAGCTGACGGTCACCGTCTATGCCGAGGACGACGAGGCCTACGACATCTGGACCAAGGAAATCGGCGTGCCCGCCGAGCGGGTCATCCGCATCGGCGATAACAAGGGGGGGCGTTACGCTTCCGATAATTTCTGGATGATGGGCGATACCGGTCCTTGCGGGCCTTGCACGGAAATTTTTTACGACCACGGCGAACAATACTGGGGTGGCCCTCCGGGAAGCCCGGAAGAGGACGGCGACCGTTTCATTGAAATCTGGAACAACGTCTTCATGCAGTTCAATCGTGATGAGGCAGGTGTCATGCACCCGTTGCCCAAGCCATCGGTCGACACCGGCATGGGCCTGGAGCGTATCTCGGCCGTGCTGCAACAGGTGCACGCCAATTACGAAATCGACCTGTTCCAGTCGCTGATCAAGGCCGCCGCCCGTGAAACCAGTGCCGCCGATATGGATACGCCGTCGCTCAAGGTGCTGGCCGACCATATCCGGGCCTGTTCCTTCCTGATCGCCGACGGCGTCATTCCCGGCAACGAAGGCCGCGGCTACGTGCTGCGCCGCATCATCCGCCGCGCCATCCGCCATGGTTATAAACTCGGCGCCCGTGTCGCCTTCTTCAACAAGATGGTGCCGGATCTCGTCGCCGAAATGGGCGCTGCCTACCCGGAGCTGGTGCAGCACCAGTACAAGGTCGTCGCCACCCTGAAGCAGGAAGAGGATCGCTTTTTCGAAACCATCGAGCATGGCATGGCCATCGTCGAAGCCGAACTCGCCGCGTTGCAGGCGGCCGGCAACAAGGTGTTCAATGGCGATGCTGCCTTCAAGCTGCACGACACCTACGGCTTCCCGCTTGACCTGACGCAGGATATCTGCCGCGAACACGACGTCACCGTCGATGCTGCCGCCTTCGATGCCGCCATGGCGCGTCAGAAGGAGCAGGCGCGCGCCGCCGGCAAGTTCAAGATGGCGACCAACCTGGAATACAACGGCCCGGCGACGACATTCCACGGTTACGAGGCGCTCGAATTCAAGGGTAACGTGCTGGCGCTGTACAAGGATGGTGCGGCGGTCAATCAACTGAACGAGGGCGAGCAGGGTGTCGTCGTCCTCGACAACACGCCGTTCTATGCCGAGTCCGGCGGCCAGGTCGGCGATTGCGGCGTGCTGCAGTCGATGCATGGCATCCTTGCCGTCGAGGACACGCAAAAAATCCAGGCCACCGTCTTCGGTCACCACGGCGTTGTTAAGACCGGGGCGATCAGCGTTGGCAATGGCGTCACCGCCAAGGTCGATGTGCCGGCTCGCCTGCGCACGGCCCGTAACCATTCGGCGACTCACCTGCTGCACAAGGCGTTGCGCGAAGTGCTCGGCGACCATGTGCAGCAGAAGGGCTCGCAGGTCGATCCGGAGAAGACCCGTTTCGACTTCGTGCATAACCAGCCCCTGAGCGACGAGGAAATCCGCCGCGTCGAGCATATCGTCAATGCCGAAATTCTCGCCAATACGGCCAATGCCACCCGCGTCCTGCCTATTGCCGAAGCCCAGAAACTGGGCGCCATGATGTTGTTCGGCGAAAAGTACGGTGACAGCGTGCGCGTGCTCGATATCGGGTCGTCGCGCGAGTTGTGCGGCGGCACGCACGTTTCCCGGACCGGCGATATCGGCCTCTTCAGCATCTTGGCCGAAAGCGGCGTGGCGGCCGGCGTGCGGCGGGTGGAGGCGGTGACCGGCGATAACGCCTTGAACTCCCTGCAGGCGATGGAAGATGCCCTCGGTGCTACGGCTGCGGCCCTGAAAGTCTTGCCCAGGGACGTCCCGGCCCGGGTCGTTGTGGTCCTTGACCAGGTGCGTAAACTGGAGCGCGAACTGGCGGCCCTCAAGGGCAAGTTGGCGTCGGCCCAGGGCGATGAGATGCTGGCTCAGGCGGTCGAGGTCAAGGGGGCCAACGTACTGGCGGCCAAGATGGAGGGCGCCGATCTCACCGCCCTGCGCGAAACCATGGACAAGTTGAAGGATAAGCTGAAGTCGGCGGCCATTGTTCTGGCTTCGGTGGTCGATGGAAAAGTGACGCTGATCGCCGGCGTTACAGCCGGTCTGACCGGTCAGATCAAGGCCGGCGAACTGGTCAATATGGTCGCCCAGCAGGTCGGTGGCAAGGGGGGCGGGCGTCCCGACATGGCGCAGGCCGGCGGTACCCAACCGGAGAACCTGGCGCCGGCATTGGCTTCGGTTGCCGCCTGGGTGGCGGGAAAATTGTGAAAAAGACGCTGTGTGTCTTGGTCCTGGGCTGGGCGGCCGGTGCCGCCGGTGCCGCCGAACTCGACCGCACGCCGCTGGAGGCGGTGACGGCGAGCGGCGACAAAGTTCGGCTTTTCCCGAATGGCCGTTGGGAATTTGCCGATGCCGCCAAGGCGGCCGCTGCCCAGCAAGCCGCCGCTCACTATCCGGAAAATAAGACCCGTCCGCTTGAGGCCCAGGGCGGGCTGTTCGGCGGCATCGGCCGAAGCATCATGCCGGGCGACAAGGATTACAACCGGGGCAGTCTGAACCCGAAGGCGCACTGATTGTTCGGAGTTGTTGTGATCTCGGTAGAAGAGCAATCTGATATAAGTGATTATCTTGATTTAAGTCAAAATCAGAGCTCGCGGCACGAGTAGCATGCCCTTTTTTAGTCAAAAAAGAGGGAGTGCCGTATGAAAAATAAGATTCTCGTTGCTGCTCTTGCTGTTGCTGGCTTGATCTCGGTCAATGTTGCCCAGGCGGCGGAGGAAGGTTCTTTCCTGGTTCGAGCGCGAGCCGTGAATATTTCCTTTGACAATGGTCAGGCAGACAATCTGCAGGCAACGGCCTTGGTTGAAGCGAAAGACCGCTGGATTCCGGAAGTGGACCTGAGCTATTTCATCACCAAGAATATCGCCGCCGAATTGGTGCTGACGTATCCGCAAACTGTCGATATCAAGGTAAATGGCGTCGAGAGAGGCAAGATCAAGGCGCTGCCGCCTTCCCTGTTGGTGCAATACCATTTCACCGAGCTGGGGGCCTTTAAGCCTTATGTTGGCGCCGGTCTGAACTATACGATTTTCACCAGCCGGAACAATATTCTGAGCGGCGCTGCTTCGGTCGATTCTTCCAGTTTCGGTCTGGTCGGCCAGCTGGGTTTTGACTATGCGTTGACCAAGAACTGGCTGCTCAATCTGGATGTGAAGTACATCCAGATGGATACCGACGTGAAAGTTGGTGGGAATAAGGTGGGTAAGCTTGAGCTGAACCCGGTCACTGCTGGTGTCGGTGTCGGCTATCGTTTCTAAGCTTCCCGGCTGAACAAAAGCGGGGCGCCAAGCGGTGCCCCGTTTTTCATTGTGCGGACAGTCAGTCTCCGGCGATTCGGTGTTAGAATTCGCCCCGGCGGGTCTCCCCGCATTGCAGGGTGGTGAATCTGGTCAGGTCCGGAAGGAAGCAGCCACAGCTACTTACTGCAAGTGCCGGGGGTTAGGCTCGCCATTTTCTATTCTTGTTTTGGTGTGGGGCGCATGAGTTATCAGGTTCTTGCCCGCAAGTGGCGGCCGCGCAATTTTTCTACGCTCGTCGGACAGGAACACGTTGTCCGCGCACTGACCCACGCGCTTTCCGAAAAGCGCCTGCATCACGCCTATCTGTTCACCGGCACGCGCGGCGTCGGCAAGACGACCATCGCCCGCATCCTTGCCAAGTCGCTGAATTGCGAAAGCGGTATCACAGCGACCCCGTGCGGCACCTGTTCGGCCTGCCAGGAGATCGACAGCGGCCGCTTCGTCGATTTGCTCGAAGTCGACGCGGCGACCAATACCAAGGTCGACGAGATGCGTCAGCTCCTGGAAAACGCTGTCTATGCGCCGACGCGCGGGCGTTTCAAGGTCTATGTCATCGACGAAGTGCACATGCTTTCCAATTCGGCCTTCAACGCCATGTTGAAGACCCTGGAAGAGCCGCCGGAGCACGTCAAATTCATTCTGGCGACGACCGATCCGCAGAAAATTCCGGTCACCGTGTTGTCCCGCTGTCTGCAATTCAACCTGAAGCAGATGCCGGTCGGTGCCATCACCACGCATCTGGCGCAAATTCTCCAGGCTGAAGGCATTCCTTTCGAAGCCGGGGCGCTGGCTTTGGTTGCCCGTTCTGCCGCCGGTAGTATGCGCGATGCCTTGTCCCTGCTCGATCAGGCGATCGCCCACGGGGCCGGCAAGGTCGAGGAGGGGCAAGTGCGCAGCATGTTGGGGACGGTCGATCTCGATTATCTGTTCGCCATCCTCGAAGCCTTGCCGGAGGGCGACGCCTCGGCCCTGCTCCGGGTGGCGTCCGATCTGAGCGTGCGCAGTCTGTCTTTCGGGGCGGCCTTGCAGGAACTCGGCGCCCTGTTGACGCGAATACAGATTGCCCAGTGCGTGCCGGGGGCGGTCGATGACGAAGATCCAGAGCGCGAGGCGCTACTTAAATTCGCCGCCGCGCTCAGTCCGGAATTTGTCCAGTTGGCCTATCAGATCGTCAATGTCGGGCGCAGCGAATTGTCGTCGGCGCCGGACGAGTATGCCGGCTTCGTGATGACCCTGTTGCGCCTGCATACCTTCCGTCCGGCCTCGGTTGCCGATGTTGTCGCGGCAGCGACGCCGCGGGCTAGGGTGCAGCCGTCCGGGCGTGCCGTTGCCGAGACCCCGGTGCCGGCCGTTCGTCGGCCGGAGCCGCCGCCGACGCCGGCTGAGCCGGTCAAGGCCCCGCCGCGGCGGGCGGCGCCAGTGGCCGGCGAAGCGTCGGACTGGCACGAGATCGTTGCGGGTCTGCAATTGAGCGGACTGGCCAGAACGCTGGCTCAGCACTGCGAATTGCGCCAGTTGAATGAGGCCGATTGCCTGCTGCGCCTGTCGCCGGCGCACGGCCATCTGCAGATGAAGCCGGCGCCGGATAAATTGCAGCAGGCGCTCAGCGAATATTTCGGGCGGCCGTTGCTGGTCCGCTTCGAGCTGGCCCAGAACGAGGTCGATACGCCAGCCGAAACCGCCGGCCGGGAAAGGCGTGAGCGCCAGGACCGGGCCATCGCCTCGATCGAGGAAGATTCCTTTGTACGCGACGTGATCGAAACCTTCGATGCGTCACTCGTTGAAACATCCATTAAACCGATCGCCTAACGGAGAACTCAGAAGATGATGAAGGGTGGCTTGGGTGGCCTGATGAAACAGGCCCAGATGATGCAGGAAAACATGAAGAAGGCCCAGGAGCAGCTAGCCCAGGTTGAAGTCGAGGGCCAGTCGGGGGCCGGTATGGTCAAGGTGGTGATGACCTGCGCCCACGACGTGCGCCGGATCAGTATCGATCCGTCGGTGATGGATGACCGCGAAATGCTCGAGGATCTGGTAGCGGCCGCGGTCAATGACGCCATTCGGCGCGGCGAAGCGCTGAGCCAGGAAAAAATGGCCGGCTTCACTGCCGGCCTCAATCTGCCGGCCGGCTTCAAGCTGCCGTTCTGATCGAGTAAGTGAATCCCTCGGGCCTTGAGGCGCTGATCGAAGCCCTGCGTTGCCTGCCCGGTGTCGGGCCGAAGTCGGCCCAACGCATGGCTTATCATCTCTTGCAGCGCGACCGCAAAGGGGCGCGCCAGCTCGGTGACACGCTGTTGCACGCGCTGCGTTCGATTCGTCATTGCCAGCGCTGCAATACCTTTACCGAAGCCGAAATCTGCGAACGTTGCGCCTCGCCGCGCCGCGATCCGTCCTTGTTGTGCGTCGTCGAGACGCCGGTCGATATGAACATGATGGAGCAGACGCTGGCTTACCAGGGGCTCTATTACGTGCTGATGGGGCGGATTTCGCCGCTCGACGGTATCGGTCCGCGCGAACTCGGGCTGGAACAGGTCACGGCGCGCGCCCTCGATGGGGTGGTGAAAGAGGTTATTTTGGCCACCAACTATACCAACGAGGGGGAAGCGACCGCTCACTACCTGGCAGCGATGTTGCGCCCCAAGGGGGTTAGCGTGACGCGCATTGCACGTGGGGTACCGGTTGGCGGCGAGTTGGAATACGTCGATAGCGGCACTTTGGCGCAGGCCTTGCGGGAGAGAAAGTCCTCTCAAAGCTGACAGCGGCTTTGATCGCGGGTTCCAATGTCGTATAATTTAGCGTTTATTTTTAATCCCATCCAATTCCTTTAGGGGTCAGCGTTATGAGCAAACAAGGAAAAATGGACTGCGGCAGACGGCGCTTGATCGTCGCAACCGCAGCCGTGGGCGGGGCGGGGGCAGTCGCCGCGCTCGTTCCGTTCGTCTCCAGCTTGCTTCCGTCCGAGCGTGCCAAGGCAGCAGGCGCACCGGTAGAAGTCGATATCAGCAAACTTGAACCGGGCCAGATGATGACCGTCGAATGGCGCGGCAAACCGGTGTGGATCATCAATCGCACCAAAGACATGCTGGGTACGCTGACCAAGCTGGCTGACCAGGTGGCTGATCCGAAATCCGAGAAAAACCAGCAACCGGTCTATGCCCAGAACGATACCCGCTCGATCAAGCCGGAAATCATGGTCGCTGTCGGCATCTGTACGCACCTTGGCTGCTCGCCGGGCTCGAAGTTCAAGCCGGGGGCCGAAGAAGGCATGGGCGCTGATTGGCTGGGTGGTTTCCTCTGTCCCTGTCACGGCTCGACTTTCGACTTTGCCGGCCGCGTCTTCAAGGGCAAGCCTGCCCCGACCAACCTCGAAGTACCGCCGCACGTGTATCTGTCCGATACCCGTATCATGATCGGCGAAGACAAGAAGGGAGCATAAGAAATGGCTGCTGGCAATTTCGAAAAATACAAGTCTGACGGCTCCATTGGGGGCAATGTCCTGGAGTGGGTCGATGCCCGCTTCCCGGCGACTTCCCTGTGGAAGGGTCACCTGTCCGAATACTATGCCCCGAAGAATTTCAATTTCTGGTATTTCTTCGGTTCGCTCGCCCTGCTGGTTCTGGTCATCCAGATCGTCACCGGCATTTTCCTGGTCATGCACTACAAGCCGGATGCCGCCCTGAACGCCAATGGCGTGCCGGTCGCCTTCGCCTCCGTCGAGTACATCATGCGCGACGTGCCCGGTGGCTGGATCATCCGCTACATGCACTCGACCGGCGCCTCGGCCTTCTTCATCGTGGTTTACCTGCACATGTTCCGTGGCCTGCTCTACGGTTCCTATCGCAAGCCGCGTGAGCTGACCTGGCTGTTCGGCGTCGGCATCTTCCTGTGCCTGATGGGCGAAGCCTTCTTCGGTTATCTGCTGCCCTGGGGCCAGATGTCCTTCTGGGGGGCGCAGGTGATCGTGAATCTGTTCGGTGCCATCCCGGTGATCGGCAACGACCTGTCGATCATCATTCGCGGCGATTTCGTCGTCGGCGATGCGACCCTGAACCGCTTCTTCTCCTTCCACGTCATCGCCTTCCCGCTCGTGCTGCTCGGCCTGGTTGCCGCGCACGTGCTGGCGCTGCACGAAACCGGTTCGAACAACCCGGACGGCGTCGAAATCAAGGCCCTCAAGGACGAACACGGCATTCCGCTCGACGGCATCCCCTTCCACCCGTACTACACGGTCAAAGACATCGTCGGCGTTGTGGTCTTCCTGATGGCTTTCTCGGCGGTGATGTTCTTCGCCCCGGAAGGCGGCGGTTACTTCCTCGAGTACAACAACTTCTTCCCGGCTGACCCGCTGAAGACCCCGCCGCACATTGCGCCGGTCTGGTACTTCACGCCGTACTACTCGGTGCTGCGCGCCATGGTCTGGAACTTCTTCGGTCTCGAAGCCAAGTTCTGGGGTGTCGTCGGCATGGGGGCTTCGGTCGTGATCTTTGCCTTCCTGCCCTGGCTGGATCGTAGCCCGGTCAAGTCGATTCGCTACCGTGGTCCGATCTACAAGACCTTGCTCAGCCTGTTTGTGGTCTGCTTCGTCGTTCTCGGCTATCTCGGTACGCAACCGCCGTCGCCGCTGTATCAGTTGCTTTCCCAGATCTGCACGGTGTACTACTTCGCATTCTTCCTGGCCATGCCCTGGTGGTCGCGGATGGACAAGTTCAAGCCGGTTCCTGAGCGCGTGACGAAGTGAGGGTGAAAAAAATGAAAAAATTTCTGATCGCTTTGCTTTTTGCCCCGCTGGTCGCTCTGGCCAATACGGGCGTTCATCTGGACTCCTGGCCGGGTTCGGTCGGTGACAAGCCGGCGCTGCAAAACGGCGCCAAGGTTTTCGTCAACTACTGCCTGAACTGTCACGGTGCTTCCTACTTCCGCTACAACAAGCTGATGGAACTCGGTCTGAGCGAACAGCAGGTCAAGGAAAACCTGATGTTCACCTCGGACAAGATCGGTGAGCAGATGCGCGTATCCGCCCGCAGTGATGAACAGAAGATCTGGTTCGGTGCTGCACCGCCGGATCTGACCATCATCGCCCGGGCCCGTGCTTCGGCCGATGGTTCGGGGGCCGACTGGCTTTACACCTACCTGCGTTCCTTCTATCGTGACGAAACCCGTCCGACCGGCTGGAACAACGTGGTGTTCGACAAGGTCGCCATGCCGCACGTCCTCAATGCGCTGCAGGGCCAGCAAGTGCTGAATCATGAGTCGCACAAACTGGAACTGGCCGTGCCGGGACAGATGGCACCGGCCGATTACGACAAGACGGTTTCCGACCTGGTCGGTTTCCTGGTCTGGATGGCCGAGCCGCAACAGGAATTCCGTCAAAAGTTAGGTCTTGGCGTTTTGGCTTTCCTGGCTGTGCTCTTCGTCTTCGCTTACGCGCTGAAGAAGGAATACTGGAAAGATATTCACTGATCCATTTCGGATCAGCTAACGGCATCGCGGGTTTGGCTTCGGCCGGCCCCCGGTGCCGAATCTCATTTTGAGGGTTACCACAAATGATGAACCTCTACTCGGGCACGACCTGCCCCTTTAGTCACCGTTGCCGGATTGTCCTGTTCGAAAAGGGCATGGATTTCCAGGTCATCGACGTCGACATGTTCAACAAGCCGGAAGAAATGGCCGCGATCAATCCGCACAATCGCGTGCCGGTCCTGGTCGAGCGCGATCTCGTCCTGTTCGAGCCGAATATCATCAACGAATACATCGACGAGCGCTTCCCGCATCCGCAACTGATGCCGGCCGATCCGATCATGCGCGCCCGCGCCCGCCAGTTGCTGGTCGGCATGGAGCGCGAGATCTTTTCCTTCATGGAAGTGATCGAAAAGAACAGCAAGACGGCCGACAAGGCGCGTCAGGAAATCAAGGCCCGGTTGACCGAGATCATTCCGATCTTCAACAAGCAGAAATTCATGCTGGGTGACGAGTTCTCCATGCTCGACGTGGCCATCGCCCCGTTGCTGTGGCGCCTTGACCACTACGGTATCGATCTCGGCAAGGCCGCCGCACCGCTGATGAAGTACGCCGAGCGCATTTTCAGCCGGCAGGGTTTCATCGATGCGCTGACGCCGTCCGAAAAAGCGATGCGCAAGTAAGAATGGAGCTGCCGTCCACCAAGCCCTATCTGTTGCGCGCCATCTGGGAGTGGTGCTGCGATAACGGTTTGACGCCGCATATCGCCGTCACCGTCGATTCCCGCACCCGCGTCCCGCGCGAGTTCGTGCGGGACGGCCAGATCGTGCTCAATGTCGGGCCGGATGCCACCAACAAATTGCAGATTGGCAACGAGTTGGTCGAATTCCAGGCGCGTTTCGGCGGCATCGCCCGCGAACTGTCGGTGCCGGTCGGCCAGATCACCGCCATCTATGCCCGTGAAAACGGGGCGGGTATGTCTTTCGAGCTGGAAGATGGCGCAGCGCCGGGGGCCGGGAATGTCTCCGGTCTTGGCGCGGCAACGGTCGAGCCGCCAGATGAGCCCCCCGAGCCGCCGCGCCCGGAGGCGGGGCGGCCAAAGCTGCAGCGCATCAAATAGGGACTCGGTCGGGTCCGGATGCACCAGAATGGGGAAATTCCACTGCGGAATTTCCCCATTTGTCATGCAAGTCCATGATTTTGCGACTTGGCACGCCTGTTGCTCGAAGCGGTAATCGTGAAAACCGAATTTCAATCCAGTTGTCGCACGTCTGCTCGCTACCGAAGCGGACGACGAGCTGACCGTCACGGCCAGTAGGCCAGTGCGCTGGGCCAGGGGCTGGCTTGGTTTGAGCAAGGGTATTCACAAAATATCGATGGCAACAGACCGCGTCCTTTGAGTGCGGCAGGAGGAAACAATGAGCTACGCCCACTACATCAGAGAAATCGGACGCGGCGCCCAGGGGGCGCGTGACCTGTCGAGTGATGACGCCCGCCAGCTTTACGCCGCCATTCTCGATGGCGGCGTTGCCGATCTCGAGCTGGGTGCCATCCTCCTTGCCTTCCGCGTCAAGGGTGAGTCGCTCGATGAAATGCTTGGCTTCCTGGCGGCCGCCGACGAGCGCACGCAACATCTGGAGATGCCGCATGGCCGGGTGCGGCCGATCGTGCTGCCGAGCTATAACGGGGCCCGCAAGGAAGCCAATTTAACGCCGCTCCTCGCCCTGCTCCTGCAGCGTTTCGGCGTGCCGGTCCTGGTCCATGGCCTGCTCGAGGGCTTTGGCCGGGTGACTACCGGTCATGTATTCCGCGAACTTGGCATCATGCCGGCCGTCAGCACCACGCAGGCGCAGGGCATGCTGCAGGAGAGCGGGCTGGCTTTCGTGCCGCTCAGCGCCCTGGCGCCGGGGATGCACAACATGCTCGCCCTGCGGGCTCGTCTCGGGCTGCGCAACAGCGCCCACAGCCTGGTCAAGATGCTCAATCCCTTTGCCGGCGAGGCAGTTTTGGTGGCGCCGGCGACGCATCCCGAATTTGTCGACCTGATGCGCAACATGCTGCTCGGTCGCGGCGAAAGGGCGATTCTCCTGCGCGGTACGGAAGGGGAGCCCTTTGCCAACCCGAAACGGCGCCCCCGCCTGGAATATCTTCACGACGGCATGGTCGAGGTACTGTTTGAGGCCGAGCACGAAAGCCTGCGTGCCCTGCCCAATCTGCCGGATGGCGCGGATGCCGTAATGACGGCGAAATGGACCCAGCGCGTGCTCGACAAGCAGTCCACCATCCCCAAGCCGATCGCCAATCAATTGGCCTGCCTGCTTTATGCCAGTGGCTACGCCGAAGACTTCAATCAGGCCAAGGCCATTGTTGCCGTCGAAGCCAATGCGTTGGCGGCGACCAATGGCGGCTGACCGGCGCCGACCGAAAAACTTTCCGGGATGGCCGTGGTCGACAGAGAATTGCCCCAATTTGGGATAAAGTTCCTGCGATGAAAACTGCTCTCGTCCTCTTCGCCCATGGCGCCCGCGATCCCGAGTGGGCTGCTCCACTGCGCCGGGTTCGCGCCAGTATCGTGCAGCGCTCGCCGGCTATGCCGGTCGAGCTGGCTTTCCTCGAATTCTTGGCGCCAACCCTGCCCGAATGCGCCGCCGAACTGATCCGGCAGGGCGCCGACAAAGTGGTGATCCTGCCCATGTTCATTGCCCGCGGAGGCCATCTGAAGCGCGAAGTGCCGGAAATGCTCGACGCCCTGCGGCAGGTCTACCCCGATGTCGAATTTGTCCTGCAGCAAGCAGTCGGTGAAAACGCAGCGGTGATCCGGGCGATGGCCGATGTCGCGCTCGAGTTGGCCGAGCTGCCGCCCGCCTGAGCGAAGCCGCTTGGCCGCGTTCGCTCCCGTTGCTCCTGGAAAAAGCATTTGAACCGCGCAGACGCAGAGATGCCGAGGAAAGTCAATGACTGACCCGGTTTATTCGGCACACCATCTGGGTGTGCCGCAAAACGACGCAGGCGCCGGTTTTTCCGATCTTCTCTGCGACTCTGCGCTAGGGTTTCGCGGTTGATGCCGGCGAAAAAAACCCAGCCGCTCGGGCTGGGTCGTGGCCGGCAGGTTGCCGGTCAAGGGCCCCCTAGGGACGAGGGGGATTTCAGGTTGGCGTGGCGGAGGGAATCGGGTGAGTGCGCTGCAGGTGCTGGTAGGTCTTGGACAAGTCCTGCGCTCGGTCATAACGCCCACATTCGAGAGCGTGGGCCATGTTTTCGATAATCATCGAGTGCAGACGACAGACGCCTTCCGGTGAGCAGAGCAGCACCTCGCTCAGTTCGGCTGCCACGGTTACGGGGATATGTTCGTGTTCGGCAATGGCTTCAATCTCGCCAGTGTCCAGATCACAGTAATCAAGAACATCTTGCATAGACAGCATGTCTTCCTCCTTCGATAGGCAAGGCGATAAGGTCGCCTATCAATCAACGGCCGGTTATTGTGTGGTGTCCGCCTTGTGATTTTTATCGGTGGTGGATCATCTATTTCTAGCCCAGTTGGCCGATAAAGCAAGACTTCAAATCCGCAGCTGGTGGCCGGCCAGTAGTGGGCTCGCGGCGAGTCGTTCGAGCATCGGCAGAAGGTTGAGGCGGAAGTCTTTTTTCAGTTGTTTGGCCCGTTCGAGCATTTCATCGAGGGTTACCTCGACGGCCAGTCCGCCGGTCGCGTAAGCGATGGTGTTGCCGCTGTCGCAGGGCGGCAAGACGGCGATACGGCCGTCAAACGCGGCCTCGATCAGGGCAATGCTGCCCTGAAAATTCTTGTTGCCGCCGAGCAGATTGACCGCGAGCAAGCCGCGCTCGCTGAGGCGGGCCCGACACGCCGAATAGAACGGCGCGGTATCGAGGGCGCCGGCCCGGGCTTCCGGATCGTAGCCGTCAACCAGAATGAGGTCGAACGGGCGCTCGCCGGCCAGCATGTAATCGGCGCCGCAGCCGATCACCACGTCCAGACGGCGCGGGTCGTCGGGCAGTTTGAAATATTGCCGGGCGACAAATTCGACCTGTGGGTTGATTTCGACGACGGTGATCCGGCAATCCGGCAGGTAGCGGTAGATGAACTTGGCCAGCGAGCCGGCGCCGAGGCCGACCAGCAGTGCCTGGCGTGGCCACTGGGCGGGGGGGCGAAGGAGCAGGCCGGCCAGCATTTCCCGGGTGTAGGCGAGTTCCAGTGACCAGGGACGGGCAATGCGCATGGCGCCTTGTACCCATTCCGAACCGAAATGCAGGTAGCGAATGCCGGCTTCTTCGCTGATGTCTACGGAGTGGCGAGGGGTTTTTTTTGCGTGGCGCATGAAGTGAGCGGGAAAAGGGCCGTCAGCGCGGCAGCGCGAGCACGGCAAAAATAATGAAAAAACTCGGAGTGGCAAGACAGAACAGTTTGCCGCGGGATGTTGAAAGAGGCGACATACTGCCACGAATCCGCTTGGCTTCGGGCATCGGAGCGTGGCAGGCGGGCTGTTGGCGGGATCGAGGGGAATGGTTATTGCTTGATTCTCGACATGCTACGTATCCTGGTCATCGATGAATCGCAATCCCGTGCCGCCGAACTCTGTGCGGGGCTGATACGCGCCGGGCACCAGGTGGCGGCGGTGCTTTCCTCGGCGCTCGATCTCAATGCGCGGATCAGGGAGATCAAGCCGGACGTGATCCTGATCGAGACCGATGCACCATCGCGGGACACGCTGGAAAACCTGGCGGTGATGGATCGCGACATGCCGCGCCCGGTCATCATCTTCTCCCAGGATAGCGATTCGCAGACCATCCGTTCGGCCATGAAAGCCGGGGTTTCTGCCTATGTGGTGGACGGACTGGAAATATCCCGGCTCAAGCCGATCATCGATGTCGCCGTCGCCCGTTTCGAGGAACACCAGTCGCTGCGCAAGGAACTGGCCGAGGCGACCCGCAAGCTCTCCGACCGCAAGGTGGTCGACAAGGCCAAGGGGATCCTCATGAAGACCCGCGGCCTGGATGAAGAGCAGGCCTACGCGGCCTTGCGCAAGCTGGCCATGGAGCGGGCCAAGCCGATGGCGCAGGTGGCCCAGGATTTACTCGATATGGCCAAGCTGCTGCTGTGAACGGTGCTCCCTATTCGTGCGTCAGGATGCTGCGGTGCACTATGCGGGTGCATGTTCCGGCGCGGTGGGAATTTGCAAAAGCACCAAAAAGCGCGTGAATTCAAGGTTTATTACTTTAGCCATAACGTGGCACGTGCTTTGCTTATAAGACAACAGATCGGATCAATGGCGGTTCGATAACGAAATTCCAGTGCCGGCTGGCGACATACCCGCAGGACGGCACAAGATTCAAGGACAACGGCGTCCATCACTTTCAGCTCAGGCTGCAAGCGATGTACGCCGTTTTTTGTTGCCCAGAATTTTTATTGATCAGGAGTTGAAGATGAGCGATGTTTTCGACAACAAGGTTTCTCGCCGCGATTTTCTCAAATACGGTGCTGCCCTCGGCGGTAGCGCCTCTCTGCTTGGAGGTGGTCTGATGAGTGCAGGTAGCGCTTGGGCGGCGGGCTCCGATGCCCCGGAAAAGAAGGAAGTCCGCATCGGCTTCATCCCGCTGACCGACTGCGCCTCGGTGGTCATGGCGGCGGTCAACAAGTTCGACGAAAAGTACGGCATTAAGATCATCGCCACCAAGGAAGCGAGCTGGGCTTCGGTGCGCGACAAGCTGGTCAATGGCGAACTCGATGCGGCACACGTCCTGTACGGCCTGGTTTATGGCGTGCAGATGGGCATCGGCGGGCCGAAGAAGGACATGGCCGTGCTCATGGGCCTGAACAACAACGGCCAGGCCATCACACTGGCCAACAAGCTCAAGGAGCAGGGCGTCACCGACGGCAATTCGCTGCGCAAGCTGATTTCCAGCAAGCCCGGCGAATACACCTTCGCCCAGACCTTCCCGACTGGCACCCACGCCATGTGGCTGTACTACTGGCTGGCCGCCAACGGCATCAACCCGCTGAAGGACGTCAAGACGATCACCGTGCCGCCACCGCAGATGGTCGCCAACATGCGCGTCGGCAACATGGACGGCTACTGCGTCGGCGAGCCGTGGAACAACCGCGCCATCATCGACAACATTGGCTTTACGGCCACCACGACGCAGGACATCTGGACCGACCATCCGGAAAAGGTGCTCGGCACGACCGCCGATTTCGTTGCCAAAAACCCGAACACGGCCCGCGCCATGACTGCCGCCATTCTCGAAGCCGGCCGCTGGATTGATGCCTCGCTGGCCAACCGCCGCAAGACGGCGGAAGTGATCGCCCAGAAGTCCTACGTCAATACCGACATGGACGTCATCCTCGAACGCATGCTCGGCCGCTACAGCAATGGCCTGGGCAAGAGCTGGGACGACAAGAACTACATGAAGTTCTTCAACGACGGTCAGGTCAATTTCCCCTACCTCTCCGACGGCATGTGGTTCATGACGCAGCACAAGCGCTGGGGCCTGCTCAAGGACGAACCGGACTACCTGGCCGTCGCCAAGAAGGTCAATCGCATCGACATCTACAAGCAGGCCGCCGCTGCCGTCGGCATCGCGCTGCCCAAGAGCGAGTTGCGCAGCAGCAAGCTGATCGATGGCGTGGTCTGGGACGGCAAGGATCCGAAGCAGTATGCCGCCGCCTTCAAGATCAAGGCCTGAGCCCGCTCACGACCATGAAAGGAAAGACCATGTCTGCCATTTCCCTTCCGCTGGCCGGGCTGAGTCCAGCCCCGGACAGCAAACCTTCAGTGGATGAGCCCATGCCCAACGACACTTCTTCCCCGTCCGCGCTGCTCAAGGTGGCGCCGGCCGCCACCCGGCCCGTGCGCAGCGATTTCGACCTGGCGGTGAAAAGCTTCATCCGCCAGGTGGTGCCGCCGGTCCTCGGTTTTGCGCTGCTCATCGGCATCTGGCACCTGGTCACCCTGTCTTCCGGCGGCAGCGTGCCCGGGCCGCTGCAGACCTGGAAGGAGGCGCTGGTGGTGTTTGCCGATCCGTTCTACCAGAACGGTCCGAACGATCAGGGCATCGGCTGGAACATCCTGTCGTCGCTCAAGCGCGTCGCCATCGGTTTCGGCATTGCTGCCGCCGTCGGCATTCCGGCCGGTTTCCTGCTCGGCCGCTTCAAGACCCTGTCGGACATGATCAATCCGCTGATCAGCCTGCTCCGCCCGGTGTCGCCGCTGGCCTGGCTGCCGATCGGTCTGCTCGTCTTCAAGCGGGCCGACCCGGCGGCGACCTGGACCATCTTCATCTGCTCGATCTGGCCGATGATTCTCAACACCGCCCAGGGCGTGCAGCGCGTGCCACAGGATTACATGAACGTGGCGCGCGTCCTCAGCCTGTCGGAATGGAAGATTTTCACCAAGATCCTGTTCCCCGCCGTGCTGCCCTACATGCTGACCGGCATCCGCCTGTCCATCGGCACCGCCTGGCTGGTCATCGTCGCCGCGGAAATGCTCACCGGCGGCGTCGGCATCGGTTTCTGGGTGTGGGACGAATGGAACAACCTCAAGGTCGAGCACATCATCATCGCCATCTTCGTCATCGGCATCGTCGGGCTGCTGCTCGAACAAAGCCTGGTGCTGCTGGCCAAGCGTTTCAGCTACGAACAGAACTGAGTCGGAGAGTCACCATGAAAAAAATCGTCCAAATCGAAAATGTCGGTCAGACCTTCGAGACCAAGAAGGGCAACTTCATCGCCCTGCGCGATGTCGATCTCGACATCCGCGAAGGCGAGTTCGTCACCCTGATCGGCCACTCCGGCTGCGGCAAATCGACCCTGCTCAACCTGATTTCCGGCCTGACCCTGCCGACCAGCGGCGTCATGCTCTGCGACAACCGCGAAATCGCCGGGCCCGGCCCGGAACGCGCCGTCGTCTTCCAGAATCATTCGCTGCTCCCCTGGCTGACTTGTTTCGACAACATCTACCTGGCTGTCGAGCGCGTCTTCGGAGACAAGGAAGGCAAGCCGAAACTGCGCCAGCGCACGCTTGACGCGCTCGCCCTGGTCGGCCTGATGCATGCCGAAACCAAGTTCCCGAACGAGATTTCCGGCGGCATGAAGCAGCGCGTCGGCATCGCCCGGGCACTCGCCATGGAACCGAAGATCCTGCTCATGGACGAGCCGTTCGGGGCGCTCGACGCACTGACCCGCGCCAACCTGCAGGACGAACTGCTGCGCATCGTCGACGCCACCGGCGCGACCACCGTCATGGTGACGCACGATGTCGATGAAGCAGTGCTCCTTTCCGACCGCGTCGTGATGCTGACCAACGGCCCGGCGGCGACCATCGGCGAGATTCTCGAGGTGCCGCTGGCCCGGCCGCGCGACCGCGTGGCGCTGGCCAGCGATCCGGTCTTCGCCAGCTGTCGCGGCGCGATCCTCGAATTCCTCTACCAGAAGCAACTGCGCGTTGCCGCCTGAACCACCGAACCAAGGAACGACCGTGAGCAAACAAAGACTGGTACTGATCGGTAACGGCATGGCCGGTGTGCGCACCCTCGAAGAGCTGCTCAAGCTGGCCCCGGAGATGTACGACATCACCGTCTTCGGTGCCGAGCCGCATGGCAACTACAACCGCATCCTGCTCTCGCCGGTGCTGGCCGGCGAGATGACGGTGCCCGACATCATGCTCAACGACCTCGACTGGTATCGCGAGCACGGCATCACGCTGCATGTCGGCAAAAAAGTCACGCAGATCGACCGCGTCCGCCGCCAGGTCATCGCCGACGACGGCACGACCGCCGGCTACGACCGCCTGCTCATCGCCACCGGCTCGAAGCCCTTCATCCTGCCGATCCCGGGCAACGATCTGCCGGGTGTCATCGGCTATCGCGACATCGCCGACACCCAGGCGATGATCGACACCTCGAACACCCACCGGCACGCCGTCGTCATCGGCGCCGGTCTGCTCGGTCTGGAAGCGGCCAACGGCCTGAAGCTGCGCGGCATGGACGTGACCGTCGTGCATCTCGGCGAATGGATCATGGAACGCCAGCTCGACAAGCAGGCGGCCGACATGCTGCAAGCCTCGCTGGAAGCCAAGGGCCTGAAATTCCTGCTGCCCAAGCAGACGGAAATGCTGATCGCCGCGCCGGACGGCCGGGTTGGCGCCATCCGCTTCAAGGACGGCAGCGAGATTCCCGCCGACCTCGTGGTCATGGCCGCCGGCATCCGCCCTGATGCGGCGCTCGCCGAAGCGGCCGGCATCCACTGCAATCGCGGCATCGTCGTCAATGACACGATGCAGACCTACGACCCGCGCGTCTACGCCGTCGGCGAGTGCGCCAACCATCGCGGCACGGCCTACGGTCTGGTGGCGCCTTTGTTCGACCAGGCCAAGGTCTGTGCCAATCACCTGGCCAATTTCGGCATCGGCCGCTACCAGGGCTCGGTGACCTCGACCAAGCTCAAGGTCACCGGCATCGACGTCTTCTCGGCCGGCGATTTCATCGGCACCCCGGAGACCGAGGAAATCGTCCTGCACGACCGCAGCGGCGGCGTGTACAAGAAGCTCGTGCTGGCCAAGGACAAGCTGGTCGGCGCCGTGATGTACGGCGACACCGTCGATGGCGGCTGGTATTTCCAGTTGCTGCGCGAAGGCAAGTCGATCGAGGAATTGCGCGATCACCTGATGTTCGGCCAGTCCTACGCCCAGTCGCATCTCGGCGACACCGGCCACGCCGGCAACACGATGGCGGCGACGATGCCCGACGAGGCCCAGGTCTGCGGCTGCAACGGCGTCTGCAAGGGAACGATCGTCAAGGCGATCAAGGAAAACGGCCTGTTTTCGCTCGACGAAGTGAAAAAGCACACCAAGGCCGCATCGTCCTGCGGTTCGTGCAGCGGCCTGGTCGAGCAGATCCTCGCCTCGACGCTGGGCGGCGCCTACCAGGCCGTCGACCGCACGAACAAGGCGCTCTGCGGCTGTACCGAACACGGCCATGGCGCTGTCCGCCAGGCCATCCGCGAGCACCACCTGCTGAGCATTCCCGCGGTCATGGAACACCTCGCCTGGCAAACGCCGAATGGCTGCGCCACCTGCCGGCCGGCCCTCAATTACTACCTGATCTCGAGCTGGCCGCACGAAGCCATCGACGATCCGCAGAGCCGCTTCATCAACGAACGGGCGCACGCCAACATCCAGAAGGACGGCACCTATTCGGTGATTCCGCAGATGATGGGCGGCGTCACGACGCCGGCCGAACTCAAGCGCATCGCCGAAGTCGCCGAGAAATACAACGTGCCGACGGTGAAGGTGACCGGCGGCCAGCGCATCGACCTGCTCGGCATCAAGAAGGCCGACCTGCCGAAGGTCTGGGCCGATCTCGGGATGCCTTCCGGGCACGCCTACGGCAAGTCGATCCGCACCGTCAAAACCTGTGTCGGCGACGAGCACTGCCGTTTCGGCACCCAGTCGTCGATGTCGATGGGCATTGCGCTGGAAAAGATGCTCTTCGCCATGTGGTCGCCGCACAAGGTCAAGCTGGCCGTTTCCGGCTGCCCGCGCAACTGCGCCGAAGCCGGCATCAAGGACGTCGGTGTGATCGGCGTCGATAGCGGCTGGGAACTCTACGTCGGCGGCAACGGCGGTATCAAGACCGAAGTGGCGCAATTCTTCTGCAAGGTGACGACGCGCGACGAAGTCATGGAATACGCCGGCGCCTTCCTGCAGCTGTACCGCGAAGAGGGCTGGTATCTCGAACGCACGGTGCACTGGCTCGAACGGGTCGGCCTCGACGGCGTCAGGAAACAGGTGCTCGACAACGCCGAGCGCCGCCGGGAACTCCACGAGCGCCTGCTCTATTCGCTGCAGGGCGCCGTCGATCCCTGGGCGGCACGGCAGCAGGGCCCGGCCCACCGGGAGTTCGAACCGATCAAATTTTTCGACAAGGTGCCCGCATGACCCCGCTGACCTGGAAAAAACTCTGTGCCCTCGCTGACATTCCGGCCCTTGGCAGCCGCGTTGTCGAACGTGCCAGCGGCGGCAACATCGCCGTCTTCCGCACTTCCGACGATGCCGTGTTTGCCGTGCTCGACGCCTGTCCGCACAAGCAGGGGCCGTTGTCGCAGGGCATCGTGCATGGCCACAAGGTGACCTGTCCGCTGCATGGTCAGAACATCGACCTGGAAAGCGGCCACGTCGTGGCGCCGGATACCGGCTGCACCCGGCGTTTCAACGCCAGGGTCGATAACGGCGAGGTCTGGCTGGAGCTATGAACCTTGAAACCTCAGTTGACCGCTTATCCACCTCAGGCAAGCCGCATGAACACTGGTTTTAGTGCCTTCGAGCTCATTCACCCAACGGGTGAGAGCGCTACGCGGCCGCTGGCACATCTGGTCGGGCGCCCGGCTTTGGCGCTCCTTCTTGCAGGCATGAGCCTGCCGCGGCGTCGCTTCGCGCCGGCCATCCCGCCCAGACGCACCAACAGCCGCGTCCTACTGAGGTTTCAAGGTTAATGATGCAAGCCGAAATGCGTGAAACCGCTTCGATCTGCTGTTATTGCGGCACTGGCTGCGGCCTGGTGATCCAGTCGGTGGCCGGCGAGATCGTCGGCGTACGCGGCGACGAGACGCATCCGGCCAATTTCGGCCGGCTGTGCACCAAGGGCTCGACGCTGCACCTGACGACCACCCGCAGCGGTCGCGCCCTGCATCCCGAACTGCGCCGGCAGCGTGCCGACGAACGCCGGCCGGTCAGCTGGCCGGCGGCGCTCGAGCATGCCGCCGAGCGTTTCGCGGCAATCATTCGCGAACATGGGCCGGACGCCGTGGCCTTCTACATTTCCGGCCAGTTGCTGACCGAGGATTACTACGTTTTCAACAAGCTGGCCAAGGGGCTGATCGGCACCAACAACATCGACTCCAATTCGCGGCTCTGCATGTCCTCGGCGGTGAGCGGCTACAAGGGCACCCTGGGCGCCGACAGCGTGCCCTGCAGCTACGAGGATCTCGGCCTGGCCGACCTGCTGCTGATTGCCGGCTCGAATACCGCCTGGGCGCATCCCATCGTTTTTCGCCGCATCGAGGAGGCGCGCGCCGCCAATCCCGAGCTGCGCCTGATCGTCGTCGATCCGCGGCGTACCGATACCGCGGCCGCCGCCGACCTGCACCTGCAGATCCAGCCGGGCAGCGACGTCGTGCTCTATGGCGCGATGCTGCATGTGCTGTTGTGGGAAGGGCTGATCGACCACGCCTTCATCGCCGAACACACCGATGGCTTCGCCGCCCTGCGCGAGGAAGTGCGCGAACTGACGCCGAGCGCCGCGGCCGCCGTCTGCGGCGTCAAGGCCGAAGACATCGTCACCGCCGCCCGCTGGTTCGGCCAGGCGAAGGCGCCGCTCTCGCTGTGGTGCCAGGGCCTCAACCAGTCGGCGCACGGCACCGCCAACAACAGCGCCCTGATCCACCTGCACCTGGCGACCGGCAAGATCGGCGCCCCCGGCATGGGGCCGTTTTCCCTGACCGGCCAGCCGAACGCCATGGGCGGGCGCGAAGTCGGCGCCATGGCCAACCTGCTGCCCGGCCACCGCGATCTGGCCGATGCCGATGACCGCGCCGCCGTCGCCGCCCAGTGGGGCATCGCCGAGCTTCCGGCGCAGGCCGGGGCAACCGCCGTCGAACTGTTCGAGGCGATCGGCGAAGGCCGCATCAAGGCGGTATGGATCGCCTGCACCAACCCGGCGCATTCGCTGCCCGACCAGGCGCGGGTCCGCGCCGCGCTGGACAAGGCCGAATTCGTCGTCGTCCAGGAAGCCTACGCCGACACCGAAACCTGCGCCTACGCCGATCTCCTGCTGCCGGCCACGACCTGGGGCGAGAAGGAGGGCACGGTAACCAATTCCGAACGCCGCGTTTCGCGCGTCCGCGCCGCCATCGCCGCGCCCGGCGAAGCACGCGCCGACTGGGTGATTGCCCGCGATTTCGCGCTGTTGCTCGGCGAGAAACTCGGGGCTGGCGCAACGGCCCGCCGGCTTTTCGACTTTGCCGATGAAGCGGCGGTCTTTGCCGAACACGTCAGCCTGACGGCCGGTCGCGATCTCGACATGAGCGGCCTCGATTACCCCTTGCTGGACAGCGCCGGTCCCCACCAATGGCCGTTTTCGACGGCGCGGCGCCAGGCCGGGGAGGGCGGTACGGCCCGGCTCTACGCCGATCACCGTTTTGCCACGGCCGACGGCCGCGCCCGCTTCGTGCCGCTAACGAAATTCCTGACCGCCGAAAAAACCGACGCCCGCTATCCGCTGCATCTCAACACCGGCCGCCTGCGCGACCAGTGGCACGGCATGAGCCGGACCGGCCGCGTCGCCCGGCTCTACGCCCACGAGGCCGAAGCCCGTTTGCTGCTGCATCCGCAGGACATGGCCCGGCGCGGCCTGGTCGATGGCGATCTGGCCGAAGTGTCCAGCCGCCGCGCCAAAATCGTCCTGCCGGTTGCCGCCAGCGATGAAATGGCGCCCGGCCAGGCTTTCCTGCCCATGCACTGGGGCGGCCGCAGCCTGTCGCACGCCGGCGCCAATTGCCTGACCATGCCAGCCTTCGACGCCCAGTCGAAGCAGCCGGAACTCAAACATGCGGCAATCCGCCTCGACAAGGCCGAATTGCCCTGGCGCCTGGTCGCCCTGCGCACAACGCTCGACCAGACGGCGGCCGCCGAGCAGGTCCTGATCTGGCGGCAACGCCTCGCCACCCACTTGCCGGACTGGGCCTTCGCCAGCCTGACACTGGCCGGGCGCGAGCAGCCCGTGGTCGTGCTGCGCATCGCCCTGGCAGAAGCGCTGCCGGCCGCCAAAATTGACGAATTGGCAAAACTGCTCGATTTCGACGAGCAGTTTTGCCTGGCCTATCGCGACGCGCGGCGCGGCATCTGCAAGATCGCCCAGGTTGAGCCGGAAACTGCCGGCGACCTGACCTGCGGCGTCCTGCTGGCCGGCGAAACGGCCGCCGCCGACTGGCTGCTGGCTGCGATGAGCGAGCGCCAGCCGGCCGAAAGCCTGCGCCGCTGGCTGCTCGCCCCGGTCTCGACCCCGCCGACCCCGGTCACCGGCAAGGGCCGCATCGTCTGCAACTGCTTCAATGTCGGAGAAAGCGAAATCGCCACCGCACTTGCCGCCGGGGCCGATCTCACCAGCCTGCAGCAACAGCTCAAATGCGGCACCTCCTGCGGCTCCTGCCTGCCGGAGATTCGCAAGAGGTTTGCCCTGAAGCATTGAGGTGGTTGGCTGGATGGTCGGGGGCTTTCAACAGCACCCGATCCATAGTGGTTTCAGCAATCGCTGAAAGTAGCCTCTGGAATGAAATTAACACCAGATTTTCAGTGAATGTGGTACTTTCAGCAAATGCTGAAAGAGCCTAATATACCGAAAGAAGCAGAAGCTCGCGCTTATGAAGCGCTGCGCGGCTTGCTTGAGAAGATCCCGATCCTTCAGGTCGAAGGCATCGAGGCCGAAGCCGTGTCCGGCGATTGGCAGCCGGACTTCATCGCCCGGCTGCTCGTGGACGGGCGGCCGCACCTGCTCATCTGCGAGTACAAGTCAAACGGGCAACCACGGCATGCCCGGTCCGCCGTGCTGGAGCTGCGGAACTACGTTGCGCATCGAGCCCCCCTGGCGACGCCCATTTTCATCGCGCCCTACATCTCACCCGCGGTGAGGCAATTGTGCGAAGAGAAGGGCGTCGGCTTTCTCGACCTGGAGGGAAATGCCCGGATCGCCTTCGCTGGCGTGTTCATCGAGCGCGTGGTGACGGACAAACCGGCAGTCGAACAACGCGAACTCAAGTCGCTGTTCCGGCCGAAATCTGCTCAGGTACTGCGCGCCATGCTGCGCGAGCCTGGCCGTGCATGGCGCGTTACCGAATTGTCGGAAATTTCCGGGGTCAGCCTCGGGCATGTCAGCAATGTGCGCACCGGCTTGATTGATCGGGAATGGGCCCGCGCCTCGGACGATGGCCTGGTCCTCTCGGCGCCTGATGCACTCCTGGACGCATGGCGGGACAGCTACACCGCGCCACCAGGCGAACGCCTGCGCTTCTACACGCCGCTGCATGGCAGTGCACTCGAAGACGCGGCGCGCAGCGCGCTACGCGACGCCGAGGCGCACGGGCATGCTGCCTTCGCGTCATTCTCGGCGGCGCAGTGGCTTTCTCCTTACGGGCGCACCAGTACGTACTACTTTTTTGCTGACGACGAAGGTCTACGCAAACTCCAGACAGCATTGAAGCTCACGCCCGTCTCGAAAGGGGAGAACGTGGTCGTCACCGCGCCGAAGGACTTCGGACTGCTCGCCGACACCGTTGAACCTGCTCCAGGCGCGGTCTGCACGAGCCCGGTGCAAACCTACCTCGACCTCTCAATTGCCGGTGAGCGCGGTGCCGAGGCCGCTGATCACCTGCGCCAGGAACGACTCTCGTGGTCCAAATGACACCCCCTAAGGAAGCGCAGTCGGCGGCCGAGTACGACGACCGCACGACCGCGGCCGTCAAGTCCGTGCTGATCGAGATCGGCCAGATTCTTGGCAGCTTCAAGGGCAAGTTCGCCATCATCGGCGGCGCGGTTCCCTGGCTGCTGTTGGCCAACGAAGACATGCCTCACGTCGGCACGCTCGACGTGGACGTCGGGCTGGACGCGGAAGCACTCGGCGACGGCGAATACGCCACCTTGATCGGCGCACTTCAAGGCCATGGATACGCCCAGCGCGGGGGGCTTCGGCGCTTTCAATTGGTTCGCCAGGTTCCCGCGCGAGATGAAGGGGAAGCGATTGATGTCGTGGTCGATTTCTTGATGCCGCGCGATGCGGAAATCGTCAAGAACGATCCGCCCTTGATCAGCGACTTTGCCGTGCAACGGGCGGATGGCGCCGACCTGGCGATGCGCTTCTATCAGCTCGTGGCTGTGGCCGGGCCGATGCCGGATGGTGGGACAAACCGTGTGGAGATCGCAGTGTGTTCGATCCCCGCTTTGCTGGCGATGAAGGGCCATGCGCTGGCCGGCCGCTACAAGCAGAAGGACGCCTACGACATCTACTACTGCGTGCGGAACTATCCCAGTGGGATCGATGCGTTGGCGCAGGAATGTCGCCCACTGCTGGGGCATGCAAGCGGTGAACGCGGCTTCCGGCACATCGCCGACAAGTTCGATACCTTCGATGGACACGGCCCAAGCTGTGTGCGGCGCTTCGTCGAAGACACGCACGCGCTGGGTGATCGCACGCCCGAACAGTGGCAGCAGGATGCATTCGGGCAGATCGACGCGCTGCTGCGCGCTATGGCACTGCGAGATTGAGTCGGCCCCGATGGACTACGCGCAACCAGATTCAGGACATTCTCTGGAGCGCCCGGATGGGACATCTCCATAGCGGAACGGTTGGCCAGAAACTGAGTTGCAATCTGATTTTGGATTTTGAGCGCGAGTAACTACACTGGTACGCAGTCTAATTCAGATAACTCTAATGAATCGGGGGGCGTAATGTTTGCCAACGTATCTATGAAGGCGCGCTTGTGGCTGCTAGGCATCACCAGCGCCTTGGGGATTTCGGTTTTGGCCTTTTCGTCGATCTGGTACGCCCACAACAGCAAGGAAATCCTGACTGATTTTGTCGACGACCGCATTGCCCTGAATCAGTCAGCCACGACTGCCTATGCGCATGGCTTGCAAATGGGGCAGGCCTTGCGCAATATCCTTCTCGATCCAACCAACAAGAAGGGCTATGACAACTTTGCGGCGGCCCGGGAAGCGTTCAGCAGCGAAAGTGACAAGCTCGCCGGCTTGTTGCAGTCCGGTACAGACAAATCTGCCGTCGCCAGCCGCCTGAAGGGCAATATCGAGCAGTGGCAGCCCTACCAGAAGCAAATCATTGAACTGGTCCAGGGTGGCAAGCGTGACGAGGCCCAGGCTTTGCTGGTAGCCAAGGAAACCCCGGCCTGGCGTGCGGTGCGGACCGACCTTCTCGATCTGGTCAAGAGTTCGAAGGAGCTTGCCAACGCTGACCGGGTCCGCTTGCTCGACAGTTTCGACAGCGCGCAAACCCGGGCCATCGTTCTGGGCCTGCTGAGTCTGGTACTCGTTGCCACGATCAGCGTTTTCGTTGCCCGAGCCATATTTCTCCAGGTTGGTGGCGAACCGGCTTACGCAGCATCCTTGCTGCAGAGTATTGCCGAAGGCGATCTGACCCGCCGGATTGATATCAAATCCGGCGACCAGCGCAGCATCATGGCCGCCATGAGTCGCATGCAGTCGCAGATTCGTCAATTGATCGGGCAGACGATAGACAGCTCGAATCAGGTCGTTCGCGAAAGCGAATCGATGCGTTCCGACGCAACCCGCCTTTCGCTCTCGGCCGAAGAGCAAAGTACCGCAAGCTCGGCAATCGCTGCTGCGGTGGAGCAACTGACTGTCAGCATCAGCGTCATGTCGGATAACGCGAACGATGCTGGTCGTTTGTCCGGTGAGTCGGAGAAACAGGCGCACGACAGCCGGATCGTTGTTTCGGAAGCGACAGAAACGATACATGCCGTGGCCGGCCAGATGGCGGTGGCGGCGGAGACCATGCAGGACTTGTCAGCCAAAGTGACCAGCATTACCGGCATTGTTAAAACCATTCACGAAATTGCCGACCAGACCAATCTGCTGGCACTCAATGCGGCCATTGAAGCGGCGAGGGCCGGTGAGCAGGGGCGGGGCTTCGCCGTGGTGGCCGACGAGGTGCGCAAATTGGCCGAACTGACAACGAAATCGACCCAGGAAATATCGCTGATTGTTTCCGGGGTGAGGCAGTCGACTGATGCCGCACTGGCGACCATGACCAAGGCTCAGGACATGGCTCTGGACGGGGCATCACGTACCGAGAGTGTGCGTTCTGCGGTATGCGTGATGGACGAATCCTCCGGTCATGTCAGCAAGGCCATTGCCATGATTGCCGATGCGCTACGCGAACAGACCGCAGCCAGTACAGATATTTCGCAGCGTATCGAACTGATCGCCCAGGGAATTGAACTGACTCACGCCACCGCCGCCGAATCCAGCCAGAGATCCGGTACGCTGGTCGATCTGTCGCATGCCTTGAAGGAAAGTGTCAGCCGTTTCCGGGCCTAGGCGCCAGCCTGACGCGCCGCAAGGCAAAAGGGTCAGAGAGGTCAGAGAGGTCAGAGACATTTCGTTTTCCAAAAACGGGAAATGTTTCTGAGCCCTTTGGTTCCCGAACTAGGCTCCCGCAAGGGGGACGCTACGCATCGGAGCATTCAGTGTCATTGGGCGGCAAACGGCCATGAAGAGACGTAGCATCTGCCAAAAATCCGTTCGTTCGTACGGCTGGTATCCGTTATCTGAGCAGCCATCCAACTTTGCCAGCGGCAGGGCAGCGGTACGGCGGACTGCCGCTTAACCTTGTGCCTGAAACACAGGGGAGTCTGGATGCTCGAGGATATCGAATACAGACCAATTTGGTATTGAACCTCGACGAATGATGGTCTTGATTGCCTGGGCACATATCTGAACAGCTTGATCCACGATATCGCGAGCAGTCATGGATTGCTCTCCTATCTTGAATGTCTTATTAAGATCTACGTGGCCGGTATGGACAAGCTTGCTGCGTATCTCATACATGCGTTTTATCAGCTGAGCGTTCTTGATCCTTTCCTGCTGAGCCCCACCAATGACTCTCGCAGTGCGCATTCGTATTTTGTGGGTCATTTCCGAATTGTCGCTGTCTCCGAAAAGAGCCTCTAGACCTGTAGCTAACTCTACCGCGCTGTCTCCCGTATTGTGTCGACGGAGCGCTTGGTTCAATCGTTGTAACGCGACACGCACCTTGCTTCGGTTATCTCCGGTCAAGTTGATATACCCCGCGACCATCTCTTGTGCTTCTGCACAATTCAAAGTGGGATAGTCTTTGGCACCGAGCGGGAGAATCTCGAGCATTTGCATACTTCGCCCCCCAGAAAGGATGTTTGCCTCCTCCAGGTCGGGGTCGTCAAAGGTAAACCACTGGGCTGCAGATATGGCTACGCGGGGGCCGACAACAGTTAAGACAAGAACAATCTCCTTTATAAGCTCGTGTGTTTTCAAATACTCATCATTGGTGAGTTCAGTGCCGAGATCAGGATCGAAAAGAAAAGGATCAATCTTGCGCGTGACAACTAACGCAGATTGCGGTGGTGTAAAACTGAGCGTCGTAATGATGGGAGAACTTAAGTTAGAAAACTCTGCACCCATCATCCATTGTTTGTTTTTACTTTCGGGCAGATTGTCGATAGGGACGAGCTTGATGCCTTCTGTGAGAGGGATTTCTTGTTCCACCGGAACCCCCCAAAGAGCATCAATTGTTTTCCCTGTTGCCACGGTAGTGCTGAGGACTTCTTGAAGCCATGCAATAGCGTCTTCTGGGCTTCCGGTTCGAAGTGCCCGGCGAAGTAATGGGAGAGCAACGAACGCGGGGTAGAAACCGCAGCCCCCATTATCAGTTCGGATCATCTTCGTACGATTTCCAGGGAACCGCTGGTCCTGTACAAGCCGTTTGGTTAGCCTGTTGCCTATCAAGTTATACATCTGAAGACTTGCCATTGACGATGTGTGTGTATCGTCTGATTGCAAGGCTTCCAGTAAGGTCAAATCGCCGTTTAGGAGTCGTATTGTTCGCCCTTGCTCGAAGGCACCAGTAAGTTCTTCTAGCAATGACAAATCAGTTTGTTCGACGATTTTTTTATCTGACTTTTGCATGGATTGTTGATGCCCGAGTTTGTAATTTGAACGGCGCATTATATTGATGCCGAGGTGTGCTCCTTCAATAGATTCTCTGCGATCATAATTGGTGGCACACATGCCTGCCTCCGGAAGTATAGGGACGGCAGCTATCCGTTCACAAAACGGCTATAACGCATTGCAGATGTCATCAGACAGCTCAGGGCACTCAGCCGTTATCGGCTTAAGTAAAAAAGTGGGCAGAGACATTTCGCTTTCCAAAAACCGGAAATGCCTCTAACCCCTTGGGTCGTTAATCGGGTGGTCAGCGGAACGGCCGGCCGCCGAAGCGGTCAATTGCCTGGGATGGGCTTTGGCGCCTCGGGTAGACACCGTGGCGTCGGCTTTCCCGATTCCTCAAAGGAGAACCACGATGCCCGCACTTTCTCTCGCTGACCGCGCCAGCGGTGCCCTGCTTGGTGCCTTCATCGGCGAGGCGCTGGCTGTCGGGCCGCATTGGTATTACGACCTGGATCAGTTGCGGGCCGATTACGGTCCATGGATCAGCGACTACACGACGCCCAAGGCGGGGCGTTACCATGCCGGCCTGCAGGCTGGGCAGTCGTCGCAGGCCGGGCTTTTGCTGCGTCTAACCCTGGAATCGCTGGTCGCCTGTGGTGCCTATGATGAGGCGGATTTCTGCCGGCGGATGGATACCGACTTTTTCCCGCTCATTGATGGCCAGCCGCTGCACGGTCCCGGCGGCTATACCAGCCAGTCGATCCGCGAAGCCTGGCGCCGGCGCGTCGGACTCGGCCTGCCCTGGGGCCAGGTCGGTGGCAATGCCGATACCACCGAAGCGGCCGAGCGCACGCTGGTCATCGCCATCCGTTACGCGCTGCAACCGGCGGCGCTGGCGGCGGCGGTGAGCAGCAATACCGCGCTGACCCAGACCGACGGCACGGTACTGGCGATGACTGTTGCTTTCAGCGCCGTGCTCGGCCTGCTGGTCGAGGGCGAGGCGCTCGATGGCAATATCTCGGGCAAGCTGATGGCGCGCGTCAAGACGGGGCAACTGCCTTTCCATGCGGTGACCAGCGGGCAGTTGCAGGCGCCCCGGCCGGGGCAGGAGGAAGCCCCACGGGCCGGCCGTTTTCCGTCGCCGGATGCGCTGCTCAGCCAGTCCTCGATCGCCCTGGCGGCACTTGACCCGGCAATCCGCATCGAACCGGCCTGGAAAGTGGCGCAGCTCTATGGCCTGCCCTGCGCCGTCTATCACCAGTTTCCCGCCGCCTACTACCTGGCGGCGCGCTTTGCCGGTGATTTCGAGTCGGCCGTCCTGCACGCCGTGAACGGTGGCGGCCAGAATCAGGCGCGGGCCATGCTCAGCGGCGCCCTGGCCGGGGCGCAGTGCGGTCTGTCGGGAATTCCGCAGCGTTTCCTGGATGGTCTGGAAAAGAGCGGCGAACTGTGCCAGCTAGCGGGTCGCCTGGCGGACCAAATGATGGCGGCCGGGTGCTGAGCCGTCGCCCGGAAAATTCACCGAAGTCCATGAAAACAATGTGGTTTTATGCGCTCGTCAAGCGTGCTGCTGTGCAGCATGACTTTTCTGTTTTTTCGTTTCACTATCCGTAAATCGTTGCTGATACCGCAGCTCAGAAGGCGGATCGGCGGCGCGCTTTTTTCGCGACCCCACCCCACACATGGAGGAGACACCATGCAAAAGTCGCTTCATATCGATCCGGCCAAATGTACCGGATGCCTGCAGTGCGAAATGGCCTGTTCCTACGAACATACCGGCACTATCAACCCCTCGAAGTCGCGCATCAAGGTGTTCAACTTCGAGGATGAAGGGCGAAAAGTTCCTTACACCTGCACGCAATGCGCCGACGCCTGGTGCATGAACGCCTGCCCGGTCGAGGCCATTGTCATTGATGTATTTACCGGTGCCAAGGTGGTCAAGGAGGCGATCTGCGTCGGTTGCAAGGTGTGCACCATCGCCTGTCCGTTCGGCACGGTGAATTACATGGCGGATGTCGGCAAGGTCCAGAAATGTGACTTGTGCGACGGCGATCCGAAGTGCGTGTCGGCCTGTCCGACGGCTGCCATCACCTATGTCGATGCCGACTGGACGGGCCTCGAACGCATGCGTTCCTGGGCGGCCAAGGCCAACACTGCGAACGCCGCGGCGTAAGGAGAGAAAATCATGGCATGGAACCGTAAAATCCTGCGCGTCGACCTGAGTGCCGGCACGTGCACCGCCGAACTCCTGAACATGGCGTGGGCCAACGATTACCTCGGCTCGCGCGGCCTCGCCTCGAAATACCTGGTCGAAGAAATCGATCCCAAGGTCGATCCGCTGGCCCCCGAGAACAAGCTGATCATGGCCACCGGGCCGCTCACCGGCACCATGGCGTCCACCGGCGGGCGCTACACCGTGGTCACCAAGGGGGCGCTGACCAACGCCATCGCCTGCTCCAACTCGGGCGGTTTCTTTGGCGCCGAAATGAAATTTGCCGGTTGGGACATGATCATTTTCGAAGGCAAATCGGCCAAGCCGGTCTACCTCTATCTCGAGAACGAGCGGGCCGAATTGCGCGATGCCGGGCATCTCTGGGGCAAGACCTGCTGGCAGACCGAGGAAACCATCAAGGCCAGCCACCAGGATCCGCAGATCCGGGTGTGTTCGATCGGCGGCGCCGGCGAGAACCAGGTGATGTTCGCCTGCATCGTTAACGATCTGCACCGCGCCGCCGGACGTTCCGGGGTCGGCGCCGTGATGGGCTCGAAGAACCTCAAGGCGGTGGCCATCCGCGGCACCCAGGGCGTTTCCGGGATCAAGGATTTCCCGGCCTTCCTGGCCGCTACCACGGCCGCCAAGAAAGTGCTGGCCGACAACGCGGTGACCGGTCAGGGGCTGCCCAAGTTCGGCACCCAGGTGCTGATGAACGTGATCAACGAAATCGGCGCCTTGCCGACCCGCAATCACCGCGACGTGCAGTTCGAAGATGCCGGCAAGATCTCGGCCGAAGCCATGCACGAAAAGCGGCCGAGCGACGGCAAGGCGCAACTCGTCACCAATGCCGCCTGCTTCGGGTGCACCATCGCCTGCGGCCGGATCGCCAAAATCGACGAAACCCATTTCAGCGTCAAGAACCAGCCAGAATACTGGGGTGCTTCCGGCGGCCTGGAGTACGAGGCCGCCTGGGCGCTCGGCGCGGCGAACGGGGTCGGCGACCTGGAAGCCCTGCAATACGCCAACCTGCTGTGCAACGAGCACGGCATGGACCCGATCTCCTTCGGGGCGACGGTCGGCGCGGCGATGGAACTTTACGACCTGGGCATCCTCAGCCAGGAACAGATCGGCGTCGATGCCAGGTTCGGTTCGGCCGAGGCGCTGTGCAAACTGGTCGAAATGACCGCCAAGGGCGAGGGCTTCGGCAAGGAACTGGGCCTGGGCAGTGCCCGCCTGTGCGCCAAGTACGGTCGCCCGGAACTGTCGATGAGCGTCAAGGGGCAGGAATTCCCGGCCTACGATTCGCGCGGCATCCAGGGCATGGGCCTGACCTACGCCACCTCCAACCGCGGCGCCTGCCATCTGCGTTCCTACACCGTGGCTTCGGAAGTGCTCGGCATTCCGGTCAAGACCGATCCCCTGAGCACCGAGGGCAAGCCGGAACTGGTCAAGGCCTTCCAGGATGCGACCAGTGTCTTCGACGCCGCCGGCATCTGCATCTTCACCAGCTTCGCGTGGACCCTGGCCGACGTGCAACCGCAGATCCAGGCGGCCTGTGAGGGCGACTGGTCGATGGACAAGTTGAATCTGGTCGGCGAGCGGATCTGGAACATGGAGCGCCAGTTCAACCTGGCTGCCGGCTTTACCGCCCGGGACGACGACCTGCCGATCCGCCTGAAGACGGAGCCGGCCAAGACTGGGCCGGCCAAAGGCCTGGTCAGTGGGATCGACCAGATGCGGCCGGAGTACTACAAAGTTCGCGGCTGGACGCCGCAGGGCATCCCGGAGGCGGTCACCCTCGAACGCCTCGGGCTGTAGCCGGGTAGTCGTCGGCGGGGTGGCGGACGCCGCCCCGCCTTTTTCCCCACGGAGAAAAGTACATGAAACACATCATCCTCGGCAACGGACCGGCGGGTGTGGTGGCCGCCGAAACCTTGCGCCGTAGCGCCCCGCAGGACGACATCCTGCTCGTCGGCAAGGAGGACGCGCCGCCCTATTCGCGGATGGCCATTCCCTATTTGCTGGAAGGCGATATCGACGAATCGGGCACCTATCTGCGCAAGTCCGACGACCATTTCGCCCGCCTGGGCATCGCGCAGCATTGCGGTCGCGCCGTCGCTCTCGATACCGAGCGGCGCACCCTGTTGTTTGCCGATGGCCATTTCGAAAGCTATGACCGCCTGCTCATCGCCACCGGTTCGCATCCGGTGCGGCCGCCGATTCCCGGCATCGACCTGGAACAGGTCAAAACCTGCTGGACCCTGGACGATGCGCGCGCCATCGCGGCCATGGCGATGCCCGGCAAACGGGTGCTGCAACTGGGCGCCGGCTTCATCGGCTGCATCATCATGGAAGCCCTGGTCAAGCGTGGCGTCGACCTGACGGTGATTGAAATGGGCGATCGCATGGTGCCGCGCATGATGACGCCGCAAGCCGGCGGCATGATCAAAAGCTGGGTCGAGAAGCAGGGCGTCAAGGTCCTGACCCGCGTCGGCGTCGACCGCATCGAGCGCGGCAGCAACGCCCCGCTGCGCGTCACCCTGACCACCGGCCAACACCACGATTGCGACCTGCTCATCGTTGCCGCCGGCGTCGTGCCCAATGTCGCCTTCCTTGAAGAGACCCCTATTCATGTCGCCAAGGGCATCCTGGTCGACGACCGGATGCAGACCTCGGTCGCCGGCATTTACGCCGCCGGCGACGTTGCCGAGGCCCCGGACCTGCAGTCCGGTCGCCACCTGGTCGCCGCCATCCAGCCCAATGCCGCCGACCAGGCGCGGGTCGCCGCGCTCAACATGGCCGGCCAGCCGGCGCGCATGAAAGGCGTGCTGGCCATCAATGTCCTCGATTCCCTGGGCATGATCTCGACCTCCTTTGGCGAATGGCAGGGCGTGCCGGGCGGCGAGGGCGTCGAACGTGGCGACGAGGCGCTGGGCCGCTACATCAGTCTGCAATTCGACGGCGATGTCCTGGTCGGCGCCACCGCCATCGGCCTCACCGAACACGTCGGCGTGCTGCGCGGCCTGATCCAGGCCAAGACCCGGCTGGGCGACTGGAAGAAAATCCTGCTCACCACGCCGACCCGCTTCGCCGAGGCTTATCTCGCCTGCCAGCGACCGCATAGCTGATGCGCCTCACCGTCAAGCTCTACGCCACGCTGGCCGACTACCTACCGGCCGGCAGCCGCCACAACCGGGTGGCCGTCGACGTCGGCGAAGCCGCCTCGGTCAGCGAGGTGCTGGCGCCCTACGCCATTCCGGCCAAGCAAACCCATCTCGTGCTGCTCAATGGCGTCTTCATTCCCGCCGAAAAGCGCGCCTCGACCCGACTCAAGGAAGACGACACCCTGGCCGTCTGGCCGCCGATCGCCGGTGGCTGAGGCGCCGTTTCCCTGGAGCGGCCAGACGGTGCGCCAGCTGGGCAGCAGCGCTGCCGAATTCGAGCGGGTGCTCCGCCTACTCTTCCCCGACGGCATCCGCGCCGATCCCGACGGACTGACGCTGTCCTGCGAAAACACCCAAATCCGCTTTGCCATCCGGACCGAAGACAGCCGGCGCCTCGGCTCCCTGCAACTCCCCACCATCCACCTTGAAATCAGCCTCCTGGCAGGCGAAGCGGCAACCGCCACCAGACTGCTGGCGCTGATTGACCAGGCGAATCAACGGGGCGGCGGCTGAGCTCGAACGCCATCTCCGGCGACCGGCGATGGCCGGGGAAATCGAGCGCCGGGTAGGGGCTGAACGAAAAATCGCCCGGCTGGCCGTTGCGTCGAACGTGACCACTCTACTCGTTGCAAACCAGTCTCAAGCCGGATGGTTGCTTGGTTAAAAACCGTTACTGCAGTCAAAAGCTTTATTAACATCGTGCACCATGTTGCCATCATCTTTGTAGGGGTTTGCCTCGCCAGGTCTGACGTGGCGCATGTAGGCATCCTGCAACTTGGGCGGCACGGTTGCGAAATCGGTAACGAGTCGATCCTTGGGTAGCACCTTGTCCAGCAGTTTCTTTATCCTTCGGCGCATAGCCTGCGGCAACACGACCGCCTAGGGCAAGGCGTGAAAGTCTCTTTGGCCACCCCGTTTCGGTATCGGCAAAACGGGACATGTCATTAGGCTGGATCGCTGATCGCGGCCCCATAGTCGTTACCGTCAAAATCGTTTCGGCTGACCGTTCGGGTACATCCAGTCGGCGTTTTCTTTGATGTCGAAAGCTTTCTGGAAAGCCGCATAGTCTTTCCATTTGACAGTGCCATCAGGCAGGCCGTAGTAGAACTCCAGTTGTGCAGGTTTGGGCTGAGCAGTCTTGCCGCGGTTGTTCCAGGCCTTCTTGGCATCGCGCGCCAGATCGATCAGCGGACCAATTCTGCCTGATGCCGGGGCGTCGCCGTAGAACACCTCTTTTGAGACATTCGTCCAACTGATGGCGACCAGCTTTTCGTTACCCTTGGCGTCGTACTCGTAGACACGCTGAACAAGGTTTTTGGGCTTGACCGCGTATTTCTCCAGATGCTCTTCGTAATAGAGGCTGTGTGATGGGTCGTTGGCGCGGTCGGTGTTGATGACGCGTACCAGACGACCGTCCTTGTACTGTTCCTCGCGCAACAGTGTGTTGTTATAGGTGTTCAGCCAGACACGAGCTGTTAGCTGCGAACTTCCGGCCGGAAAGGCTTCCATCATGCGGGCAATGCCACCACCGGTTTCGAGCACACGGCGAAAGTTGTAGATTTTTGAGAAGTCATCGAGCAGGTTGACCGGTGCATCGTGAAGCGGAAAGAAGTATGTCCCGACTTTGTCGCGATATCTTTCGCTGGTGTTAACCGCATTGTTATCTCGCGGAGCGACTTCATCGACGGCTCCGGTAATGTGCCGTATTCCAACCTTGTCATCGGTTTCCGCCTCCACTTGATAACCGTTAACCAGGAAAGACCATATCTGCCACCACCGATTGGTTTTGTTCGGACTGCTGATGTTCTGGACCGAACGGGTCAGTTTTCCGGTGGAGTCATACCGATATTCAAAGTACTCAGCGCTCTCGGCTCTGATATTGGTGCAATCTGGAGCGTTGTCAGAAAAACCATCGGCATAACGCCAGAGCCTGCCATCGCCCTGGTATAGGCGACAGGACAAGCGGTGTTGGCTCTCGAATTGCCAGTCCGTCGGTTTTGCCGAGCCTTCCTCCCAATTGAGTTCTTGGAAGTTCGCGATCTCGACAAGGTGTCCTGCAGCATCGTAACGGTAACGCGTCGCCGCAATCGGGACGTAGGTCTTGGCGATTTCTGCCAGAACTGGATTGTGAGTCTGGCTGGGTTGAGGAGGACGATCCAGGTGCTGGCCCGAAAAGTTGTAATGTTTCTCGCGTGGTATCGTTTGGTACTCACCCCGTTTGGCGCTCGTGGAGACGAAAGCCATCACTTTCCGGTTTTTCCATTCCTCCCGCCTGCAGAGACGTCGTCCGCCCTTCCCATCTGATTCATAGAAGTAAAGATAGCCTCCATGAATGGATAATTTTTTGCGATCGAACTTTTGTGGATCGGCGAGGTTTGCTGGTTGTTCCGGGAGATTTGTTTCCCACGATTCCGCCCGGATTTCCGGCGAAATTGGCTCGCCCACTTCGGGGTATTCTTCTGAGAAGGAAGCCTTCCGATTGGCTGGGTTGGGGCGCTGAATATCGAAGAACACCTCATGCTCTTTGCCGGGGGATCGGCCAGCGTCCTTGAGGTCGTTACATCCGGTAGTCAGTGGCGGCAGATATTGCTCGGTCGCCTGGGTGCCGCCAGCGACAGCCAGCAAAAACGAGATCCACCATTTCATATCGCAACTTCCTTCTGCTCGTCGGCCTGATCGGCGGAAGCCATCGCAGAGTCAGTGCTTGGGCGGGACTGCCTGTTTTCCGCGGTCATGAAGGCTCCCGTTTTGCCACCCAGCCAGACATCATGCTCTTCGCTGCCGAACATCAAGGGCATTTCGACCCAGAAGCCGGATAACCCATTCTGGAGTTCGGCAAATGCTTTATTAACATCGTGCACCATGTCGTCATCATCTTTGTAGGGGTTTGCCTCGCCAGGTTTGACGTGGCGCATGTAGGCGTCCTGCAGTTTGGGGGGCACGGTTGCGAAATCGGTAACGAGTCGATCCTTGGGTAGCATCTTGTCCAGCAGCTTCTTTTTGTCCTTCGGCGTATAGCCTGCTGCAACACGACCGCCTAGGGCAAGGCGTGAAAGTCTCTTCGGCCAACCCGTTTCAGTATCGGCAAAACGGGACATGTCATTAGTTGGTACATGCTGGAAAACCTTTGAATAGGTTTGGGCATTCGTCCTCGCCAGAGTCTGGATTGCCTTCCTGGTTCCTACCGAGACAGGTTTGTCGAGATTTACCCCCGGCGGCAAGGCGGCTTTTCCTGTGCGCGGAGGATATTTCAATTTATTTGCGTATGGAGGAGGCTCGTCATTTTTCTTGCCAGGACGGTCTGCACGCATGAAGGCATCCTTGTCCACATCCATCCCCAAATGCTTTTGCCAGAGCTTCTTGCGCAGTTCGCGAGCGAACTTCCGTGTCGTTACCTTGTAGCCCGTGCCGAGGTCCATGGCTTCAGTGTCGTTGTCGACAATAACCGCCGCAAGCTCTGTATCGCCGTCGCCTTGCAGGCTGCGATCATTGATGTTGGCGCTGCCGATGATGGCGATGGCATCGTCGACGATCATCAGCTTGGCGTGCACATAGACTTGCTCGGTGATGACAAACTGGCCTTTGAGCGTTTGTGCCGAGACCTTGCGTTCTTTGCTGCGCTCGTCGCGCTCGAACCAGGCGGTGGCACCCCAACTGCGAAGATTGAGGAAGGTCAGATAGAGACTCCAGGAGTCAATGGAAATTTCTGCCTCGACCTGCTTGTCGCTCGGGCGTTTGTCGCAGGGGATTTTGTTGTTCTTGCGAGCGATGAATTCACACACCCGCCAAATCAGACTGCGCTTGCCTTGCCTGATGGTTTGTAGAGCCCAGTACTGTTGTTTGGCAACGGAACCCGAGGAGAGATTTCCTTCTGGGTGTACCGGCATCACGACATAGACGTGGAAGAGCCTGCCCTGTTGTACTGCCACAGCGATACGGGCAGCAATTTCGTCAATGATGACATTCTTGGTTGGGCTAGCTTCGAAACTTTTCGATTTTTTGCAATCGCTTAGGAAAAACTGGTTTTCGATATAAATGAAGGCTTCCGCTTTACGAATCGAGTGCACCATCGCCTCAAGGATGCCATCCATGTTGCCGCTGCCCATATTGGCATATTCGCTTTTATCTTCTGCCAACCCAGCATCGCTAACCGGGTGAAGGGATTCGAATTTCGCCTCTTTCTGCCAGAGGCTTGCGCTCATGGAGCGGACAATTTGAACTGTAACATTCCCTGCCGAACCATGCTGTGTAATGTCGCCGAATACCGCATTCTGGGTTCCCCATCGCGCCAGCCAGCGACTGCTGAGCGGCTTGATGCCAAACTTGCTGTTTTCTTTGTCCTGGTTCACGGCAACATTCCAGCGCCGAATGAAATTGCGATAGACGTCGAAGACAGCCGGCCCCTTAATGCGGCAATGTACATCTTGCCAAGGCATACGCGGTTGACAACCTTCCTCGAAAACAAAATCGTCAATTATTTGAGAAGGCAGGTCGTTAATGTCTTGCCACAAACGTAGTGCATCTTGCTTGAGCAAGGTGGGATTTTTGGCATAGCGTTCAATATCGCCAAGGTCGTCGCTGATATCACGCATTTTGTCATTAAACCAGTTCTCGATACTGGCCTCGTTCTTGCCAATCCAGTCCAACGCAGCATCGAGTGTTGCGTCCAGTGCCTTATTAAGCTGCTTGGCGGTGATCATGATTAGCTGGAGGTCGGCACTCCACGAGCGAATCAAACCATTGGTGATATTGCCTTGAAGAATGTCATGGTAAGCCTTCGATTTATCACTGGCGTATTGATCAAGTGTTCGGTCAATGGCGATTGCGATCGCACGCAATCGGCGGTAGGTCGTCTTGAAGTAATCGGATATCTGCTCCGGTAGCGCCATGGCGTCGAGCTGTACGACGATCTGATCGATGGAAAAGCCCTTGTCCCACATTTCCTTGGCACGTTGCATCAGAATGCCAATGATGTAGTAAGGGGGGGAAAATCCGGGATGCTCACCGCCAAAATTTACGTCGGCCGGCTTGCTTTGCCCCGCCCAAGGTTTGGTCAGTTTTATCTCTTCGGCAGTGAGTAAGCGGCCGGCTGGAAGTCCAGGGTTGTACATATCATTGATCCTGTGCAGCACCGGATCAATTACCACGTCAAAATTGTTGTCACACCACCGTCCGTAGGAAAGGTCCATCCCGCCGACGAATGCAATCGTACCGTCTACAACCACGGTTTTCTGATGATGGGCGAAGGCGATATTTTCAAATGCGCGGCCGGTCATCGGCTTTTGCAAGGCAACCTCGAGCGGCAGGTTCGTAGCGGGATTACGCTTAGGCCCCTTTCCTTTTGCGAAGTCTTGGTCGGTGGGGTTCAATTTCATCAATTGCTGACGGACATGGTTTTCGTGGGTGTAGAGAGCAGCTTCAACGCTGTCATAAAGCAACACCTTGACTTCAATCCCTTCCTCCACTTTCTTAGCTAGAAGCTCGCTGAGACGCCCTGAATAGTTGGATGAGCCACGATTCATCAACTCAACATCAAAATCCATTTGCCAATCGGCTAAGAGAATAAATTTCTTCGCACCGGTAATTGCCGCTGCTACTTGCTCAAACATCTCTTTGCCCGTGGTTATGGCCGTCACCTCGTTGCCGTGTCGTGGCATCGCGAAACATGGGGCGCTACGCTGGAAACAATCGCCAGAAATTGTATGACGCGTATCCGCACAAAGGCTGACGTTCGGAACGGTATTTGTGGGACTAATGGCCATGCTCAACCTCTATAGATCAATGTCTTTTTTGGGGGTGCCCTTAATGCGCGATTTGTTGTCGTACTCGGCCCAACGTCGCATTTCCTGATGCGACTCGTCCGTCGCATCCGCAAGATTTCCAATGTAATTTTTTGCATCGAGGATACGGGCGCGCTCAGCCTGCTCGTTCGATTGAGCGAAGTTAGTAGGTGCCATCATCGCAGCGCTCATGCCATGGAGTACCCAGATTCTTCCTGGGTATTGCTGGATGCTGGTCCATAAGTCTTTGCGCTGCACCTCATCTAGGTTTATTTCGCCATTTCCATCAGTAGCCCCCGAGGCCAAAGTTCGTTCATGCATCGCGTCGTCATGTAAATGGTATGTGGCGAGACCTGGATCCTCGAATTCCATATTTTTTGCTAATACAATTTTCCAGTCCCTGCTTGCACCGTCTGAGCCTGCGAATCCAGGGATATCTTGCAACTTGAGTTTGAAGTCCAGTTTTTCCGGTGCCAGTTCATTCCTTGGCATCGAAGGTAGTTGGTAACTCATCTGCGCCGGCCCACTAAACTTCTTGTTCGACGCATGAATCGTAATCGTCCCCGGGCACTGCACGACAATCCCGCCGTCAATCGTGATGCTCGCCCCGCCGCTTACCGCCAGATGCACTTTCTTCGCCGCCGCGAAGTCGATGTTGGCGTTGGCGGAAACCAGCTTCATATCCTTCTTCGCCTGGAATTTCATCTCGTCGCTCTGCGCCTGCAGGTCGATGTCGTCCTTGGCGGCGATCAGTTTGAGGCCGGTGTTGCCGTCGCCCGGTTGAATGGCGCCGGCCAAGAGGCCGATGGCCTGGCCGCTGTGGATTCTGGCCTGGCCGGCGATGGCGAAGTTGCTGTCCTGGCCGCTGGCCAGGGTGGTGGTTTCGCCGGTGGCGAATTGCAGGTTCTGGCCGGCGATGTTGCCGAAGCCGGCTTTCCCCGCCTGGAGGATGGCCGGGTCGGTGAGGTGGGGGTGCTTGTCGCGGCCGGTGGCGATGTTCTTTTGCCCGGCGTCGTTGAGCGCGGCGCTCTGGTCCTTGCCGTCGACCATGCCGCTGGCCACCTTGTGCAGGGCCTTGAGCGGGGCGGCGGTATCGTCGAGGAGGCTCTGGTTCGGACCGATGCTGCCGATGGCGGCGGCGAGTTTCACCGTCTGGTGCGTGCCGGCCGCCTGGGACAAGGTGTCGGCCAGGGTCTCGGCCTGTTTCAGCAGGGCCATGGCCGGGGCCATGTCGCCGGCGGGCGCACCCGGTGTGCCGTGGGCCCAGGTGCTCATGGTGATGCCGCGTCCGCCGCGTAGCGCCCCCCAGGCGTCGGTGCGCAGTTCGGCGCCGGTGCCGCGGAAGCTGCCGCGGTAGT